>ERZ1032852.162-NODE-162-length-18669-cov-8.528097_pt1 | contig 18669 bp, 16 predicted proteins | sample MGYA00516689_ERZ1032852 | MGnify/ENA primary metagenome ERZ1032852 (study PRJEB33719, sample SAMN04262499) | wastewater metagenome | biome: rural village; feature: composting latrine chamber; material: composting feces with ash | place: El Salvador | collected...
TAGCATCAATATGAAGAAAACAGTGTTTTTTATCGGTTTGTTCTTGGCGTTTGCATTGGGCAGCGTTAATGCCCAACAATATGCCTTGATTGATATGGAATATATACTCAACCGTGTTCCCGGGTATGAAAACGCTAACAAACAACTCGAGTCGCTGTCAACCAAATGGCAGGGTGAGATAGATAAAGAGGTAGAGATCGTGGACGCGATGTACAAGAAATACCAAGCCGACCTGGCATTTTTAGCAGGAGAAGAAAAAACCAAACGGGAGAACGAGATCGTGGCTAAAGAAAACGAGATCCAACAACTTCGCAACCGGTATTTCGGCACCCAAGGTGAACTATTTAAACGGCAAGAAGAGCTGATCAAGCCCATCCAGGATAATATCTACGAAGCGGTAAAAGAGATTGCCACCGCCGCGGGATACACGGTAGTGGTAGACAGGGCATCTGCTACCTCCATTATTTTTGCTTCACCGAGTATTGATATTAGCGATCAAGTGCTCACGAGGTTAGGGTATTAAAAATAAATAGATTATCTTTGTAGCCCTTTTAATGAACTATTTCGTTAAGCAAGAGCAGAAACAAAGCTTGCTTTGGTTATGCCGAGCGCAGAAATAGTCTAACTTTAGTGAAATTGACAACCCGGTATAATTTGCTTCCTGATGCGCTCGAAAAGCCATATCACGCTACTCTTTCTCGGATGGGCCTGCTTGCTACTTTGCACGGGGTGTTCCACCCGTGATAACACCCGCGGCAGTCGCGCGTACCACGAGTTCACCACCCGGTACAATGTCTATTACAACGCGGAAAAAACGTATCAAGAGATTCTCGACCAACAGTTGGAGAGCTTTTCGGAAGACTACTCACGGCTGCTGCCCTACTCCCCTACCCTGCCCGACACCTCTAAAAGTGCTCCCGGCGGCCCGTTCAATGCCGTGATCGACAAAACCAAAAAGGCCATACAAGAACACTCCATCTCGACAAAACCCCGGAGAGATCCGTCCAAGCCAATGTCGCCGGAATACCGACAATGGCTACAGCAAAACGAGTTCAACCCGTTTATTCATCGCGCTTGGCTACTGATGGGGAAGGCCCACGCACAGAACGGCGACTACGAACTGGCGCTTTCGGTCTTCAACGAGGCAATCCGTGTCTTTGGCCCCGAAAGCGGCACGGCATACGAGGCACGACTATGGATGGCACGAGCGTACATCAGCATGGACCGGCAGTACGAGGCGGAGCAACTCCTCTACGGTTTGAAAACTACCCCCATCCCGGGGCAGCTGAAGGAGTTACTTGCAGAGGTCAATGCCCGGTACTATTTACAAAGTGGGGAGTATGTTCAGGCCATTCCTTACCTGAAAGAGTCGATCCGGTCAGAAAAGCGATCCAAACAGAAGAAGCGGTTGCAGTTCCTCTTGGCCCAACTTTATACCGTGCTGGGAGAAAAAGAACAAGCACACCGCGCGTTCAATGAGCTGAGAGGACTTTCTACCCCGCGCGAGTTCGTTCAGAATGCGACCGCATACCAACTTGCATTAGCAGCAGGCAGGCGTCAAGAGAAATTATGGAACGAGTGGAAGCAATTGCAATGGAGAAGGAACGACATAGACACGCTCTCCGTGTATCGCAGTCTCCACGCCATCAGCTTGCTGGCGAAGAACGACTCGATGGCACTACACATTCGCAAGCAGATACCAGGCATAGAGTTAGCCGAACTACCGGGTGACGAGAGGGATACATCTCTCGTGACTCGTGCGATACCCCAACGACTCCAAACCGGGGAGGTGGCCGACAGCATCCTTCAGGAGGACCATTGGAGTTTCTTCCGGGCACGGTGGCTTCGAGGCAATCGTTTTCACCATAAAAGCAGCGGCGACAAAAGCATCAAGAGCGAGCAGGTGGTGTTCAGCTCTGGACGAGATGCCCCTCATTCACTCCTACTTCTACCAGAATCAGGAAGGCAAGATCACGAGCAGCTTCTCTTTGCCACTACCCGCTTTAATTTCGAGCGGTACCGTCTCCGAACCTTCGACGTCTCTTTTGTCCCGATCACGCGAACATGGGCTCTCTCCATTCGTCCCTTCCAATCATTCGACGAGGCAAATCGCTACGCACGGACGTTGGAGACAGATTCCCTCTTTAGAACAGCTCTTCGTGAGGAAGTAATGGTCGTTGCTATCTCGGAAGAAAATCTCAACCTCCTGCAAAAAGGAGCGGCCATGGAGCAGTACCTTGTGTTCCTGGAAACCACTTTTGATGTGGAACCAAGAACATTAGAAACAGAAATAGGAGACAGCGAGCCAAAAGAAAGCAACGAAAGCACGGCCCATTTAGTCCCGGCTGATTTACTCGAAGCAGTGGGGGACAGCCTCGCGATTTTCCCCGGAAAAGAATCGCTGGAACCGGAAAAGGCCGTACCTTTGAACACCTTACCGGTTGATGTGACAAGGGCACCCCAGTGGAATGCACACATACAAAGTGATAGCCTGCTTGCACCCTTGGCGCCCGATAAATTGAAGAGGCAGCTCGAAGAAAAAGAAGCGCAAGCCCTCCGGAAAACCGAGAGGACAGCTACGACCAAAAGCCGGGAACAACTGCTCAAGGAAAGGGAACGAGAGCGGACAGAACGCGTCAGGCAGCGAGAGCGGGAACTCAAAGAGCGCCAACGAGAGCGGGAAGCACGCCTAAAACAACGGGAACGGGAGAGACAGCAACGGATCCGCTTGCGGCAATAGCCCGGCACCGTTTACGCATATAGATGATTCGAACTCCCACAAGTGGGCTTGCGGCTAAATGGGCAGAGCCAAACTTGTTAGGACGATATGTAATCGGCAACGGGTCACTAAATAGTGAAAGTCGACATATGTAGCTGCGAGCCATTATTGCCGACTAGCAAACCACACGCTATAAACAGAAGTACAAGAATGGAGAAAGAGATAAAAACAATCGTCTTTGCAACACACAACCCGCATAAGCTGGCCGAAATACGCGCGATCGTGAATGGCCAAGTTACGATACTCGGATTGACTGATATTGGTTGCCACGAAGAGATAGAGGAAACAGGCAGCACCCTCGAAGATAATGCCCTGCTTAAAGCGAGGCACGTAACGAAACGCTACGGGTACGACTGCTTTGCCGACGACACCGGTTTAGAGGTTGACGCACTCGATGGTGCTCCCGGCGTCTACTCCTCCCGCTACACCGGTCCCTCGTGCAACCCGGAAGACAACATGAACAAGCTGCTTCAGGCGTTGCAGGGAGTCGACAACCGCACCGCGCAGTTCCGTACCGTGATCGCGCTACTAATCAACGGGGAAGAACACCTTTTCGAGGGAGTGATCCGGGGAAACATCACCAAGGAAAAAAGAGGCGACAAAGGCTTCGGGTATGACCCTATCTTTATGCCCGAAGGGGAGAAGAAGACCTTTGCCGAGATGGACTCGTCCGACAAGAATCGGCTGAGCCATCGCGCCCTCGCCATGGCAAAGCTCTTCGATTTCCTCGGTATTCAAAAATAATACGTATCTTTGGATATATAACTATTTCATTAAGCTAAAAACTCATACCTTATGGCATCCAACATTCGTACAGGCATTATCGGCTACGGACTCTCCGGCCGCGTTTTTCACGCTCCTTTTATCGACGTCGTGGAAGGATACGAACTCTCAATGATCAGCACCGCTCATCCCGAACGGAAGGCACTCGCCCAAGAACGTTATCCCTCCGCCACGATTGTTCCCGGTGGAGAAGATATCATCAACAATCCCAACATTGACTTGGTTATCGTCACCTCCCCGAATACCGACCATTTCCGTTGGGCAAAAGAAGCACTGCTCGCGGGCAAGCACGCGGTGGTGGAGAAACCTTTCACCGTTGATACTGCTGAAGCCGATGAACTGATCGAGATCGCGAAAAAACAAAATAAAGTCCTCACGGTGTACCATAACCGACGCTTCACGAGCGACACCAAGACCGTGAAGAAACTGCTTGATAGCGGACTATTGGGTGAGATAGTAGATTACGAGACCCATTTCGACCGTTACCGCACCGATCCCCGTCCACGAGGTGCGTGGAGGGAAGAGGCTCTTCCCGGATCAGGCATATTCTACGACTTGGGTTCACACCTGATCGACCAGGCACTCTGGTTCTTTGGAATGCCGACAGCCGTTACCGCCGAGATCAACAAGCAACGCCCTTGGGCAAAAGCGGACGACCACTTCGACGTACGGCTCCACTACCCCACTTTCACCGCCACCCTGAAATCAGGCATGATTTGCCGCATCCCCGGTGCCACCTACATGCTCCACGGCACCAACGGATCGTTCGTGAAGTATGGTCTGGATGTGCAAGAAGCCACGCTCGACGGGGGTGCCAAACCCGTCGGGGCAGACTGGGGCCGCGAACCCGAAAGCATCTGGGGAACACTTAATGCCGAATACGAAGGAGTAAAATTCCAGGGCAAGGTAGAGAGCGAGCATGGCGACTATAAGGAATATTTCATTAACCTGCGTGATGCCATCAACGGCAAAGCCGAACTTGCCGTGAAACCCGAGGAGGCCCGCGACGTAATGCGCGTCATCGAGCTCGCCTTCCAAAGCAGCCAAGAAAGGCGCACCATTGAGGTGAAGTAGTTAGGTTACACCCGAAAACGCGGGCTATGGGACATGATACAATAAAAATGGGACTCATCTCGTTATCCAACTTAAGGATAACGAGATGATTAACTACCTGAAAGTTGTTAAAGATGAGGGCAGAAAAATACCCTTAGGGCAAATACCCGACCGGCACATGCAATACTTCGTTGCGTGACTCATTTATAATTTGCAAAATACCGAAAATCGTACCATCGTAACTCGATTCCACGGTAATCTCTTCCACGAGTTTGTACGCTACCTCAACCGTGCCCTGCGCGTCTGCTTTCACATAATACGACTTCAATTCTAACGCCTTGGGAAACAAAATGATTTTATAATTCCCGGCCGCAAGTGCAGTTCCCGGTATTTGAGCTATGGCAAAATCGACCTCTGTTTTATGCACCTCCATCACTCCTTGATAATTTCTATTCACCGGAATAGGATTTCCAACATGGTTGATATAGGTATCGGAACAGGAGAGAAGGATCGCCGAGAATAAGAGTAGGATGGTTTTTTTATAGATCGCTTGCATGGCTGTACGAGTTAAAAATGCAATGATAAAGAGAGATTGAGTTTGATGTTGGAGAGGTTGGGCTGTGCATTCTCCGGCAATTTGGTTTTCCCTTCACTCAGGTTAATGCTGACCTCTTTTATCTTACTGTAAAAGTAACCGGTAGCCAAGCCTATCGATATATGCCGGGTGAGAAAATAGTCGACGCCTAAATCGACTTGAAAACCTATGCTGTTACTTGAGAATATGGCCGTGACCGTGTCTACCTCCCCGGATGACTCTAAATAAACGTATCCTACCGACAAACCGCCTGTACCCAAGAGCCTACCGGTCGAATCCAACCACCAGCCATACATCACGGACGGTGCCAGAAATATGATTTCATTCTGCTCCATCACACCGATAACGCCATAATGATCACCAGCATCAACTAAAAGGTCGGTTTCGGAAGCATCTGTTGTCAAGAAATATTTCGTAAAAAAGTAATGAAACTTAAGTAAGACTATACGATTAACATTTTATTGACTTAATCAAGCATTAGAAATATCGATGTCTGAATTGTTTGATTTTACATTATACAACAAGTAAAGGTTTCGAAAACAGCCACAAAAGCGGTTGCATTTTAAATATCTGCCTTTTCAGAAATAATATATTTAATTTTACTACTTTTGCAGACACGCTATCATTGATTGTCGATGCAGGTTTTAGAAAAGCAGTTTTCCAAACACTTTCACGCCCACTACCGCCCGCTTTGCTTGCATGCCCTCCGTTTCATGGGCAACGCGGAGGAAGCCGAAGACGTGGTGCAAGAGACCTTCGTGAGCTTGTGGGACAAGCGGGAACAGTTGGAAACGATTAAATCGATCAAATCGTATCTCTACACCGCGGTTCGAAATAATTGCCTGACCCGCGTACGCGACGCGAAACCCACTACCCCGCTCGATCAGGTAGCACCGGATGAATGGCTTTCGGAAGAGGAGCAGGTAGAACGGGCCGAGATGGAAGCACGTGTCTGGAGGATGATCGATGAACTGCCGGAACGCCGCCGAGAAATATTCTTGATGGCCAAACGAGACGGGATGAGCTACAAGGAGATCGCTGAGGAGACGGGACTGACCGTGAAGACCATTGAAAACCACGTTTTCCGTTCCATGCAATCGCTTCGCTCCAAGGATCTCAAGACGTATCTTTTTTTCTTTGCCTAACTTCTTCGAGGAGAACGCGACAAACGAGCACCACGAGTTTCGATAAAAAAAAAGAGCCTGACATGCCTCGCGCGAAAAATTCTCCCGTTGGAGTGAGTGATTTTCGTCTTCTCGCGTCTTATAGATATCATGTGCTTAAAAAGAAATAAACACTTTTAATTATTTTACATCAATGAAACGCATCTACTCTATCGTGCTCGCGGCAGTCACTATTTTTGCCCTGTCCCCCTTGGCTGCCCTCGCCCAAGACCAAACGCCGTATGAAGTGGAGTATCAGGTTCCAGAAGGTTACAAGGATTTCCGCTTCTCGGTAGGTGGCGGGTACGCTTTTCGTCTCGGTACAATTGAAAAAACGGGCGATACCAAAATCGACGACCTCAACAAGAAGCTACGCCATGGCTATACCCTTGATGCCGACGCGCAGTATTTTTTCAAAGAGACTTGGGGGCTTGGACTCAACGTTAATTTTTGCTCCTCGTCCACTTCGGGGAATGACATTGAGGTTGGAGGCTATGGAAATGCCAATAGTTTCAAAGAGTCGCAGAATGTCCTTTTCGTGGGGCCTTCGTTTGCAGGGCGCAGCGAAACCGACAAATTCCTGTTGGTCTCTTCGTTCGCGATAGGGCCAATGTTCTACATGGACAGAATAACGGTGGACGGCATAGTGGTTGATGGCAAACAGACCACGCTTGGTTTCAATGCAGGAGTGGCCGGGGAATACAAGCTAAATGCTAAAACCGGGGTGGGACTGAAACTTTCTTATACGCTCGGGAGTATCGATTCAATTAATTGGGAATGGGGAACTCAGGAACATAACGAACAATTCAGCATCTCCAACCTGATGGCCACCGTTTTCGTGAGCTTCCGCGGTTGGTAAACGCGTAAATAAAGACCATCATGAACGGGAAATCTATTTTTGCCCTCTTGTTACTGGCCTTCGTCATGGCCTTCCCCGCGCGAGCACAGTTCAGGGCAAGCCTACAAGCCGGGCCCGACCTATCGAATATCTCCATGACACTCGACGGGGTTGAAAGAGATATCTTTTCTCCCCGACTCGGTTTTCACGTGAGCCTTGCCGCAGAGTACATGTTAGGCCACCGCTTCGGATTGGAAAGCGGCTTAATCTACTCCCACCGGGGAGCGATCATTAACCCGGACAAGTATTACCAGGGAAGTGAACTACCGGAAGGATTTTCAATGGAAGGGCATGTAAGCATGCAAACATTGGAGATTCCGCTCTACGCGAAGCTAAAATTCAGGTTGTCGCCCAACACGCGCCTTTTCTTGGCAGGGGGCGCGTTCGGGAGTTATTCACTCAAAGCGGAACAGTACGTGAAGCATTCGTGGGAAGGGGATTATATAAAAATGAAATGGAGCCTATTCGAGCCGGATATCCAAGTAATGGGAGAAACGGAAGACAACTTTCTGATGTTGCAACGCTTTAACGCGGGCATCGCCTTGAAAGGTGGAGTGGAGATAGGGAAACTACTTACCGTTGGCCTCGGTTTCCGGCACGTGTTGAACAATATGGCTGCTTTCGGGTATTCCCTGAATGGCCGAACCGTGAAGCCTGATATCTCCCTATGGAGCGTATCCTTATCACTGGGATATTTCTTGTGAAACAGTGAAACGGGAAATGATTTCGAGACATCCAAGGGGTACGAATATCCCGCGACTGTTTTTGCCTCGTTTAATCGGGAATCCCATGTCCTGTCAATAACGAGAAGAAGTTTTTAAACTACAAGCAAGAAAGCAATGGAAAAGAGCAATCGAAATATGGATGAAGCTGTCCGGTTCGTGGCTCGACACTACCGGAAGGGGGTGTTCGAACCCTCGAAAGGGTGGAAAAGAGTGACCGCTTCGCTTCCGGGCTTTGGGGTACCATGGAAAGCACGGCGCGCATCGCTGGTAACACGTATGGCTGCCGCGGTCCTCCTACTGCTCGTAGCGGGAGTCGGTGTGTGGATAACCGTAAACCGATCGCAGCAGTTGCTCGCGGACGCTGACAACACGAGATTCACCCTTCCCGATCAAACCGGGATCGTGATGCAACAAGGGGCGGAGTTGAAATACAATAAAGACTTCGGGAAACACGAACGGCATGTGTCCATGCAGGGAGAGATAGCGTTCGCGGTCGCCCGCGATGAAGCGAAGCCTTTTATCGTCTCCACTTCCACGGCACGAATCGAAGTGCTCGGTACGGAATTTACCGTGCGTGCCGTCGATAACGAGACCCGGCTTATCGTTGAATCGGGAACAGTCCGGTTCACTCCTAACGACCCGGTGATCCCTTTGCTATGCAGTGCCGGTATGACCGTCCATTACAGTGCCGCGGATGAAACCGTGAAAGTATCCTCCCCGGGCAGCGAGATGGAAATTAACGGCATCACGCGTTCGCTCACTTTCAACAACATGAAACTGAAAGAAATTATCCCGGTGCTTTCACATTTCTACAACGTGCCCATCGAGTTGACGGAAGCCGACGGGGAGTTAACATTCACTTCCTCCTTCACGGGAGAAAGCATTATCCAGATCATCAACATCATCAACCTCACGCTCGACACGCGCGTGACTATTACCGATTAAACACGTACTGAAACAAGCACTTTTTAATTATTTACATCTATGAAGACAAACAGGTTTATTTTTATGGCAATTCTTCTTACCGGTATGATTCTTTTACCGGGTTGTGGCAGCACTAAAGGGTACCAGGGAGCAAAAATGGAATCTACCGACCTCGCTCGTGTACAGCAAGGCGATCATAAGCTGAGGATCAAGGGGAAAAAGACTTCTGAATCGGCACTCCTCGTGAAAGTGGATACCGTTTCCGTGGGAAGTTACATGAAAGGTTTCCCCAAGCATACCGATGTATTGCCCGGCGAACGGACAGTGGAGATACGTCATTTTCAGCAATGGAAAGACAAGGCAGCCATGTCGGGGGCAATGTTCGGCTTAATCGGGGCATCCATCGCGGAATCCAACAATCCGCACACGCACTACAAGCTCGTATTCACGGCAGAAAAGGGCAAACAATATACCATCATGCCCGTGACAGACGAGGCGACCGAAAAGCCGGTATTTCACGTGATAGAGGCCACGACCAACGACACCATTCAACCGCGTGTTATCCAAATTGAAAAGAAGAAAAAAGAAGAAAAATAAAATATTTAATATTCGCGAATTGGTCGTATAGCTAAATACAAGACATGCAACGCTGTATTATCTTTTTACTATTGATTGCCGGATTGGGAATGCCCCTCATCGCCCAAGAAGGGATTACAGTCGATGTAGAAAAACGGCCGGTCATTGAAGTCCTCCGGCAGATCGAAAAACAATCGGGATATACCCTTTCGTTTAATCCTTCGCTGCTGAAAGATTTCCCGCCGGTCACCCTGCAGATCGCGAACGTGCCCCTCGAGAAAGCTTTGCAACTTCTTTTCGATAAAACCGAAATCCAGGCCATTATACAGGGAAAGTACATCATCCTGAAAAAGAAACCGAAAAAGGTTACCATCAGCGGGTTTATTCACGACCGGGAATCGCACGAGTCGCTTATCGCGGCCAATATTTATGACCGGCTTTCTGGCTACGGTGGCGTCACCAATAACTTCGGGTTTTACAGCCTATCCGTTCCACCGGGTGATGCCGAACTCCAACCAAGTTACGTGGGATATACCGCCGAAAGCTATCCTTTCCGCGTGACGCGAGACACGGTGATTCATTTTTTTTTGCAACCGTCGCCCCTGCTCGATGAAGTAGTGGTGGACGGGAGCCGGGGGAACCCGATGCTCGATGCAGAGACAGGCAAGGTAAGCCTTAACGCCGCGACGCTAAAAAGCATCCCCTCTCTTATGGGAGAGAGTGACGTGATCAAGGCGTTGCAACAGATGCCCGGCGTGGCCGTGGGAACCGATGGCTTGGCCGGACTATACGTGCGGGGTGGGAATGCCGACGAGAACCTCTACCTGGTAGACGGGAACCCTCTCTACCACGTTCACCACCTGCTGGGCCTCTTTTCCACGTTCAACCCCGAAGCGGTGAAAACGATGGATTTCTACAAGGGTAGCTTTCCTGCCCGCTACGGGGGCCGTTTGTCGTCGGTAGTAGACGTGCGGATGAACGACGGCGACATGAAGAAGTTCTCCGGCACGGTTTCCTTTGGGTTGATATCCTCGCGGTTCAACCTGCAAGGGCCCGTTATCAAGGACAAGACCTCGTTCTCGGTCTCGCTCCGCCGTACCTACCTCGACCTGTTCGCCCGCCCGGTTATACACTTCATGAACCGGAAAGATAAAAGAAAAAACCCGAGTAATTACCACGTCACCGATTTTTCCTATTATTTTTATGATTTCAACGCGAAGGTAAGCCACAAGTTTTCAGACAAAAGCCGCGTCTACTTGAGCCTCTATAACGGGAAAGACTACCTGTTCTTTAATAACCATCACCACGTCCTGTACAGCAACGATTACCCCACGTATGGCTCGAACCCGGGCAGCCCGGAAGGAAATATTCAATACCACTATAAAAGTGCATCCAATGAAGCCTCCACTATTGATATAGGCTGGGGGAACCACGTGGCTTCGCTGAATTGGGCATACGCGGTCAACAGCAAGCTATTCTCGAACACCACGCTGGTTTACAACCGCTACCGGTCGAATATCTCGTTTTCCAGTGAAACCCGTGAGACCTACTCCTCGAGAAATTATGGTGACCCGGTCGAGAAGCAGGTAAACTCTTTTCAACTCTTTCACCCGATCTATAAATCGGGCATCGAAGATTTTGGTTACCGCCTCGATTTTGATTACGCGTATAACAACCATCACACGGTTCGTTTTGGAACCGCCCTGCTGCAGCATGATTTCATTCCCGAGGAGAGCCGGGTTTTCCGTCAAGAGAGCGAGGGAGAAACGAGGCTGAACGATACCATCACCTATGCCGACGAACGGGTCAAGGTGCGGGAGCTTTCCTTGTACGTCGAAGACGAGATGGATATCGGGAGGCGGTGGAAGGTAAATGCCGGTTTGCACCTTTCAGGATTCTTCGTGCAAGGGAAATCGTACCTGAGCACCCAGCCCCGTCTGGCAGCCCGCTACCTGGTATCAAGAGACCTCTCCCTGAAAGCGTCGTATGGCAGGATGAGCCAATACGTGCACCTGTTGCAAAGCAGCTATATGAACGCTCCCAACGATTTATGGGTGCCCATCACAAGAAATGTGAAGCCCTTGTCATCCGATCAATTCACGGCAGGGATACACGGGAGGTATCGCTCGTTCGACCTTTCAGCCGAAGCGTACTACAAGCACTCGATGAACCAGGTCGAGTACAAGGACGGGAGCCACCTCCTCGCCAGCAACACCAATTGGGAAAACCGTGTTACCCAAGGGATCGGCACCTCGTACGGGGTGGAGTTGATGGCAAAAAAAAGCATCGGGAACAGCTCGGGGTGGGTCGGTTACACGTTATCATGGGCAGAGCGGCAATTCCCGAACGGGGAAATCAACCAGGGGAAGGTATACCCGGCGAAGTACGACAACCGGCATAAGATCAATGCCGTGCTAAAACACGCGTTTAACCGTAAATTCGACATGAGCGCTTCATGGATCTACGCGACCGGCAACTGGACCACCTTACCGTTAGAAGAGTACATGGATATGGACGGCAATAAAATTCCCTATTTCCATCAACGAAACAACTACAAGATGCCTGATTACCACAGGCTCGACTTGGATTTTAATTATTACCGCCACAAGAAGAACGGCAGGATGGGCATCTGGAATATCAATATCTATAACACGTACGCGTACCATAACTCGTTCATTATAACACCCGGCGAGAAGGAGGGACGCACCAACAAGTATTATCCCGCGTACCAGAGCTACTCTTTTTTCCCCATTATTCCTTCATTTTCGTACACGTACAAATTTTAAGCCATGAGGAGATCAAAAAACAGATACGCGTTGGCTCTCCTGATCGGCATACTCGCCTCCCTCGCGGCATGCGAGAAAGAGGTCAGGATCAACTTGGACGATTACACGCCCAAGATCGTGATGAACGGGATTATTTCACCCGATTCCCTCGTTGAAATAGGGGTCAGTAAAAGTTTCTTGTATACCGACACCAATTCAACTAACAGCCTGTTGAGGAATGCCGCGTTGACCCTGTTCATAAACGACGAAAGACGTGAAACAATGCAAATGGCGCGAGTGGATACCACTTACGGCCGCGATCGGCTTGACCGTCCATACCTGGCAATGATAAGCATCTTCCGCTCGACGGTAAGGCCAAAGGCAGGAGACAAGGTACGGGTTGAAGCATCGGCCGAGGGATTTGACCCGGCCTGGGCAGAAACCACCATCCCCGCCCCACCCCTCATCAATCGAATGGATACGGCCACGTTTTTCACGGCAAAAAAAATAATCAATAACAGGAAAAACGACCCGTATAATCCCCACGATCCGGATAGATTCATCAATCTTCAGGTGGAAGAGTCATACCGTAACCTGCGTATCAAAATGGAAGTCTCGCACCGTTCCCCGGGGAAAAATCCATATTTTACTCTTCAACTCAGCTCTACATTCATCGATCCCGCGAGTTATTCCGACAAGGTTGAGAATCCCCTGTATATATACACGAATGATGACCCGATATTCAAGGAGAACTACCGGAACAACATTTTGGAAGATTTGATATCGGAAGGAACTGACCTCAAGGGAATAAAACACCCCGATCTAGCGCTTTTTTCCGACAAGCTATTCCGGAACAACAGTTACACGCTCGATTTCTCCATCACCGACTACTATCCTGTCTGGGTGACTTACTTGGAACACGGGGAAGACCCGGGGGATGCCATCTACAGCCCGTACGATCGTAGCATTCTCAACGTGTTGAACCCACCCATCAACGTGTTGTTCACGGTTATAACACCGGAGTTATACCCTTACTTCAAGACGCGAGACTATAATCCTAACACCGACGTCGTGGGGTTTACCATGTTCTCCGAACCGGGGCTCACCTTCAGTAACGTGCATAACGGCCTTGGCATCGTGGGCGCGGCCTCCACGGTGAGCGCGCGAATTAATCTTCCCCCGTTCCCCGGAAAAAACAGGGTTCCCAGAAATATATTCCCGTCGGAGTGAGGGATTTTCGTTATTTTGCATCATAGAGGTAAAACGTACTATTTGATGAAACAAACCACGCTTCTGTTATTGCTGATTATCGCTTTCCCACTCGCGGCAACCGGTCAGGAAAAAATCACGCTGAACCTGGAGAAACGCCCCGTGACAGAGGTCCTTCGGGAGATTGAACGCCAATCGGGACATACCTTCTCGTATAACCCCTCGCTGTTAAAAGATTTCCCTGATGTCACCTTAAAGATGATGGACGAGCCACTCGATAAGGTACTGCAAGCACTTTTTGCCGAAACGGAGATCCAAGCCATCGTGCAAGGGAAGTACATTGTCCTGAAAAAACGGCCGAAGAAAGTCACGATCAGCGGGTTTATCTATGACCGCGAGTCGCACGAATCGCTGATTGCCGCCAACCTGTACGAAATCGTGTCAGGGCAAGGTGCCGTTACCAATAACTTCGGTTTCTATAGCCTTTCCGTACCGCCGGGCAAGGTGGAGTTGCGACCGAGTTACGTGGGATACGCTACCGAAACCTACCTCCTCACGCTATCTGAGGATACCGTCGTCCATTTTTTCCTGCAACCCTCCTCGCTCCTCAAGGAAGTAGTGGTGGAGGGCGACCTGAAAAACCCGGTGCTCCACGCGGAGACCGGCAAGATAAGCCTTAACCCGGCCATGTTAACCGCGCTCCCCACCTTCCTGGGGGAAAGCGATGTTATCAAGACATTGCAACTGATGCCCGGCGTGGCGGTCGGAACCGACGGCATGGCAGGACTCCACGTGCGGGGCGGCAACGCGGATGAAAACCTTTACCTCGTGGACGGGAACCCTCTTTACCACGTGCACCACCTCCTTGGCCTCTTCTCCACGTTCAATCCCGAGGCAGTCAAGACAATGGAGTTCTACAAGGGCAGCTTCCCTGCGCGGTACGGCGGCCGACTCTCGTCGGTCGTGGACGTGCGGATGAACGACGGCGACATGAAGAAGTTCTCCGGTACCGCTTCCATCGGGCTATTATCGTCGCGGCTCAACCTGCAAGGCCCCATCATCAAGGACAAAACATCGTTCTCGGTCTCCTTGCGCCGTACTTACCTCGATCTGCTGGCCCGCCCGGCCGTCTATTTTGTCAATAAAAGAACCAAACGGGAGAACCCGGAAAACTATAGCATCGTGGACTTCGGGTATCATTTTCACGACTTTAACGCCAAGGTAAACCATAGATTCTCCGACAGGAGTCGCCTCTACCTGAGCCTGTACGACGGGAAGGATAAGCTCTTTTTCAATAACGAGTCGCTCTATAACAACACCAACTACAGTGAGCACGAGGGCTGGGGATCGGAAACCGATGAAATCGTTTATCACGGGCCCGAGCGTAGTTCCGAACAGGCGGGCTTCGATATCGGTTGGGGAACACGTATGGCATCGCTAAACTGGACATACGCCATTAACAGCAAACTGTTCTCGAACGCCACGCTGGTCTACAATCGCTACCTATCGGATATCTCATTCACATCCAGCGGCGAATATTTCGACACGCTGACCAATCCCGAGACCCGTATCGAGGAAACCACGCGAAGCTATCACTACTTCAACCCTATCTACAAATCGGGCATCAAAGATATAGGGTACCGCCTCGATTTTGATTACGCGCACGACAACCAACACCTTATCCGTTGCGGGACCGCCCTCTTGCACCACGACTTTCGTCCCGAGGAGAGCCGTATTTTCCGGAAAGAGGAAGAGGGCGAGCGAAACAGGAGCGACACCGTCACGTACGCGGACGACCGCATCCGGGTAAAAGAACTCTCTTTTTATGCCGAAGACGAGATGGAGTTAAGCAGGCGCTTCAAGGCAAACGCGGGAATCCACTTGTCGGGCTTCTTTGTCCAAGGCAAGTCGTACCTGAGCGCGCAACCCCGCCTGTCGGCCCGCTATCTCTTGTCGGACAACCTCTCGCTGAAAGCCTCTTACGGCAGGATGAACCAGTACGTGCACCTGCTGCAGAGTAGTTACATAAGCTCGCCTAATGATTTGTGGGTGCCCATCACCAAGAACGTCAAGCCACTGTCGTCGCGACAGTTCACGGCCGGCCTCTTCGGGCGGTATGGCGGGTTCGATTTATCGGTGGAGGGCTACTACAAGAAATCATCCAACCAGGTAGAATACAAGGATGGAGCAAACATACTAACCGGGAATACCAACTGGGAAGGACGTATCGCCCAAGGAAAGGGCACCGCCTACGGGGTTGAGTTGATGGCGAAAAAGAGTGTCGGGAAGACATCGGGATGGGTCGGCTACACGCTCTCTTGGGCCAACCGGGAGTTCCCGGGTGGGGAGATTAACCAAGGAAAACCTTACCCGGCAAAACAGGATAACCGACACAAGTTCAACGTGGTGCTGATGCATACGTTCAACCGGAAGTTCGACCTCAACGTGTCGTGGATCTATGCTACCGGCAACTGGACCACTCTCCCCGAAGAGGAATTCATCGATATAAACGGCAATCAAGTAGCGTATGTCTACCAGCGTAACAACTACAAGATGCCAAGCTACCAACGGCTCGACCTGAGTTTTAATTATTACCGCCACAAGAAAAACGGAAGGATGGGCATCTGGAACTTCAGCATCTATAACGTGTACGCGCACCACAACTCGTTCATCGTGATGCCGTCCGAGAAAGCGGTCCCCAACCCCGACACTCCGGACGGGTACCCTATGCCGTATTACCCCACGTACCACAGCTACAACATATTCCCTATCATCCCCTCGTTTTCGTACACCTATAAATTTTAACAAGACGATGCATTCAAGAAACAACCCTATACCCGGCATGTCGCTTCTCCTAATTCTCTTGGTTACCCTACTTTCGTCGTTCTCGCGACGCCTCTTCCCGCGTGCTTCCCTACCCCTTTTCTTGATCCTCCTTCTTCCCGGGTGTGAAAAGGAGGTCTTTCTCGATCACCGCGCGTACACCCCGAAGATCGTGATGAACGGGATTCTATCGCCCGACTCGCTGGTTGAAATACGCGTAAGCAAGAGTTTTCTATACACCGACACGCTTTCAAGCAGGAGCCTGCTCGACGACGCCTCGTTAACACTGTTTATCAACGGCGAGGAACGCGGTAAAATGCAGCAGGTACGGGTAGATACCCTCCGCGATTACAGCTGGAGGGGTAATAACACCGCGTACACCGCCCTGTTCCGCTCATCTGTTCGCCCGAAAATTGGCGATAAGGTACGGATTGAAGCCTCGGCGGAAGGATTTCCTACCGCGTGGGCAGAAACCATTCTACCGGACCCCCCGTCGATCACCCGGGTGGACACATCCACTTATCTCACTTCCAAGAGCCTGTTCGACGATGGCTACGGCGGGCATCCGCTGTACCCCAAAAATATCCAAGTAGAGGAACAATACCGGAACCTCCGCGTAAAAATGGGCATCACGGCTGACGGCGATGCCAAGCAATATTTTCGGCTCCAAGTCAGTCAACCCATCAAGCATTCCGACTGGGCGGAAGATAATTGGAGAAGGTATTTCTATATCTACGGCGACGACCCCATCTTCGACGGGAATTACCAAAGCAATATCTTGGAAGATTTGATTAACGAAGGCATTGATACCGAAAAAAGGAAAAACCTTTTCTCGCTGCTTTTTTCAGACGAGGAGTTTCAAAACAAAGAGTACACGCTCGATTTTTCAGTTTCCGGCTATTACTATATCCATATGGTGTATGATGAAGAAGAGAACGAGAATACCCGTGCCGAAGTACTCAATCTGCCACTCGACGTGGAGCTCACCCACTTCAGCCCGGAGCTATACTCTTATTACAAGAAACTAAACCAGTCGCCCTACCAGGACGAGAACCCGCTGGCGATCATCTCCGAGCCGGAGGTCACCTTCAGCAACGTGCATAACGGCATCGGGATTATTGGCGCGGTATCCACGGTCAGCGCGCGAATCAATATTCCCCCGTTTCCGGGAGGAGAGAACCGGGTCCCAAGGAGTTATTGAAACGGGGCACGTGCTATGGTAGGCACTTGGGACAAAACACGGTATGTTTATTCAGTGAAATGGGAAGCCAAACCGTTCACGACTTCGTTTAGTCTCTCTATCGCCGCATCGGTGACCCTTACCGATGCATTTTTTCGCAACAAGGGGGAGTAGACTTTGTCAATCATCATCTCCTTCCCAGTGTATATTTGGAAGTTAGATTCCCTTGGTTTTTCCTGCTTTCGCTCGAAATCACTTTTCTCCATAAAGTTTATATTACGGATGGTCAGGTCACTCGATTTTTCATTGTAACCCAATTTCAAATCGTAGATCATATACATTGCGAAGACCGATAAAGGGCTGGATTCTATTTCCAAATAATCAACAACCCGGCAAACCATCGAGTCGGCTGTTTTTTCCAAAAACGAGATGGCGTGCGGTTTTAGCCCCGTATTCAGGTACATGTATACCTTCGTGCGAAATTCCTCGTTCGATAAATCGTTGGTAAACTGATGCGTAAAGACCACTTTGTCGTCCTCCAACGGGACGGAAACGGACGAGAACGGCTCAACCTGGGCATAGCCGGAGGTGGTCAACAACAAAAGGACAAGAATGAAAGAGGATACCTTGATCCCTTTCTTACACCAAAACGTGAAATCATAATTATTAGTTGTCATAGAATTTAAAAATTTTGTTTTTTACTTCGAGCAACAAAACGCAAACTTAAGCGATCAGCGTGACTATTTTCTTTATCGAAGACGCTTCCTCAAGCCCCGCGAAACAATTACCATTTTATGGTTATTATTTCATGGTAATTACTACGTTCTTGTCACATTTGGATTTATGGCAGCTATTAGTTTTCGCACCGCTTCATCAATTGATTTCTCTGTTCCAAGCAGTGAAACAAATTTACTGCCGATAATCGCCCCGGCCGCTTCTTGGCAAGCCGCTTCAAACGTCTCTTTATTGGATATCCCGAACCCGATAAGGCGGGGATTTTTCAGCTGCATCGCGTTCACCCTCCGGAAGTAAGCCAGGTTCTCGTCGCTGAACCTGTTCTTCGCTCCCGTGACCGATGCCGACGAGACCATGTAGATAAATCCACCCGTTTGTTCATCGATCAACCGGATACGCTCTTCCGATGTTTCGGGAGTGATAAGCATGATCACGTGCAGGCCATGCTTTTCGGCTACTGC
>ERZ1032852.164-NODE-164-length-18486-cov-16.732082_pt1 | contig 18486 bp, 13 predicted proteins | sample MGYA00516689_ERZ1032852 | MGnify/ENA primary metagenome ERZ1032852 (study PRJEB33719, sample SAMN04262499) | wastewater metagenome | biome: rural village; feature: composting latrine chamber; material: composting feces with ash | place: El Salvador | collected...
TTTATTGTTTGTTATATTTGTAGTAAAGTAAATTTCTATGAGTAATCACATTGATATAATACAAGGTATTCATCCAGGCAGATTCATTGGTAGAGAGTTAAGGAGAAAGAATATCACTCAGCGTAAACTAGCTGATCAGACAGGTGTTTCTTATCAAACTATTAATGCCATTATTGCCGGAAAGCGTAACTTGACAACTGAACAATCTCTAAGGATTGCTGATGCGCTGGGTTACGAAGAGGCTTTTCTTGCCTTGCTGCAAACATACTATGACATTAAAAAGGTGAGAGAAAAAGAGTTCGATACTCTTTACAAGGGAGCGCCTCGAATTCGTAAATCGCTGTTTTGGGATGCAGACTTTGATACTATCAATTGGGGTAAGTATAAAAATGCAGTTGTTAAACGAGTGATGCAACGAGGGAGTAAAGATGAAATAGAAGAAGTTATGCGATTCTATAATTTGTCCATCGATGAACTCCAAAAATGCAAGTCGAAGAATACTAATCAACACGATTTATCAAAAAAATAGAAGAATAAAAACATGTCGGACAAACTACATTACGAAACTGTGACTTCGTTATTAAAAAGTGTGCTTGATCAGCTTATGTTAAGCCCACTATTTAAACCCTTTTATTTAGTTGGAGGCACATCGCTAAGTCTTCGTTTAGGTCATAGAAAATCGGTGGATATAGATCTATTTACAAATGAACCTTATGGCAGCCTTGATTTCTCAGTTTTTGAAAAGTTCTTCCAAAATAATTTTGATTACTACGATTTTACTGGTTCATCTAATATCATTGGGTTTGGTAGGTCATACTTTGTAGGTGAGTCGAAAGAGAGGAATGTAAAGATTGATTTATATTATAAAGATGAAATTATTGATCCTTGCGATATTATAGATAACATTCGGATTGCTTCTCTAAATGATGTTGTTGCAATGAAAATAGATGTTGTTTCACGTAAAGGGCGAAAAAAAGATTTTTGGGATTTACACGAACTCTTAAATATCTATTCTATAATCGAAATGTTAGATCTGCATAAACAACGATATGAATATACACACGAACAAGGTCAAATTGTCAAGAATTTCACAAATTTCGATTTGGCTGATGAAGATTTTGACCCTGTTTGTTTTAAAGGGAAATATTGGGAGTTGATAAAATTAGATTTTGTAGAGTTAATCGAAAAAACAAAATTTTAATGAAGAAGCAATAGTTCATTGTAATTTCTCAAACTAAAACCCCTTCTCTATCAACTATTCGATAAAGAAGGGGTTTATTCTTTTGTATAAGAAGACGTTGCGTGCAACATCTCTACACAATTTCACTGTCTTTCTAAAAGACTATCTATTTCCCAACGATTCAATACTCTCTTTCAGCGAAGCAATTTTACTTTCAGCATCAGCCAGTTTCTTGCGTTCATTATCAACAATTTCAGGTTTTGCATTTTGCACAAAACGCTCGTTGCTCAACTTCTTCTGAACCGATTTTAAGAAACCCTCTTGATATTTCAAGTCAGCTCTCATTTTCTCCAATTCAGCTTCCACGTCGATGTTGTCGGCAAGTGGCACTGCAAAATCTGTTGTACCAACCATAAAGGGCGCTGCACCTACAGATTTTTCACTCACAAGAGTAATAGCGCTTAAATTTGCTATCTTTGTAATAGCTGCATCATAAGCATTGTTGTGATTTCCTAGTATCTCTAATGTAAGTTCATCTCTGTTTGGAATGTTCTTTTCAAGTCTGATAGTGCGGATACTCGAAATGATATGCTTTGTATGCTCAATATCTGATAAGAACTGATTGTTGTACTCTTTAGCTTTTGGCAGTAGAGCTATCATTATGCTTTCATCCTCTTTGCGTGGAGCAATAGCTTGCCACAACTCTTCTGTAATGAAAGGCATAAATGGGTGAAGCAAACGCAACAGCGCATCGAAAAACGAAAGAGTTGCTTGGTAAGTTGTTCTATCAATTGGTTTTTGGTAAGCAGGCTTTATAAGCTCTAAATACCAAGATGAAAACTCATCCCAAAACAGCTTGTAGAGGAGCATTAGTGCTTCCGATAGGCGGTATTTAGAGAACAGGTCGTCCATCTCTTCAATGGTCTCCGATAGTTTGTTGTCGAACCACTTTATTGCTATTTTGGCAGCTTCAGGCTGTTCTATTGTATCATCTATTTCCCAACCTTTCACAAGGCGGAAAGCATTCCATATCTTATTGTTGAAGTTGCGTCCTTGCTCGCACAGCACCTCATCAAATGGGAGGTCGTTGCCAGCAGGAGATGTCAACAACATCCCCATTCGTACACCATCTGCACCATACTTCTCCATCAATTCGATAGGATCGGGTGAGTTGCCCAGCGATTTAGACATCTTTCTACCTATCTTATCACGCACAATACCTGTGAGATACACATTTTTGAAGCAGTGTTCGTCACGATACTCATATCCAGCAATAATCATTCGTGCCACCCAGAAAAACAGAATTTCAGGGGCAGTAACTAAATCATTGGTAGGGTAGTAGTAGTTTATATCTTCATTATTTGGATTGTTTATACCATCAAAAACCGAGATGGGCCACAACCACGAGGAGAACCAAGTATCCAAGCAATCTTCATCTTGACGCAAATCGGAGAGTTGCAAATCTGGATTCTCCTTTCTAGCCAACTCAAGCGCCTCATCACCAGTTGCTGCCACTACATATCCACCTTCGGGTAGGTAGTAAACAGGAATGCGATGACCCCACCACAATTGACGAGAGATACACCAATCCTTCACGTTCTCCATCCAGTGGCGATAGGTGTTTTTAAACTTGGCAGGATACAGCTGCACAGTATCGTCCATTACAGCATCCAATGCAGGTTTTGCCAAATCTTCCATCTTCAAAAACCACTGCATCGATAGTTTTGGCTCGATTATAGAGTCGGTTCTTTCAGAAAAACCTACACTATTGGTGTAAGGTTCTATTTTGTCCATCAAACCTTTCTCTTCCAGCTCTTTCTCAATAAGGGTTCTTACTTCGAATCGATCTTTGCCATTGTAATGCAAGCCATGCTCATTGAGTGTGCCGTCATCGTTAAATATATCGATGCTCTCTAAGTTATGCTTGTCACCCAGCATTTGGTCGTTAATATCGTGAGCGGGAGTTACTTTCAAACAACCTGTTCCAAACTCAACATCCACATAGTCGTCTTCTATCACCTCCACCTCTCTGTTGGCAATAGGCACAATAAGTTTTTTGCCTTTAAGGTGAGCAGTTTTAGGATTATCTGGGTTGATACATACAGCAGTGTCACCAAATATAGTTTCGGGGCGAGTTGTTGCTACAACAGCATACTTACCCTTTTCACCCACAATGGCATAGCGCATATAGTACAACTTGCCGGTAACCTCTTTGTGAATAACCTCCTCGTCCGAAAGAGCAGTTTTGGCTTGTGGGTCCCAGTTTACCATCCGTACACCTCTATATATGAGACCCTTGTTGTGAAGGTCTGCAAACACTTTCAATACACTCTCAGAGCGTTTCGCGTCCATAGTGAAGCAAGTTCTATCCCAGTCGCATGAAGCTCCCAGTTTTTTCAATTGCTCCAATATTATGCCTCCATGTTTGTGTGTCCACTCCCATGCATGCTCTAGAAACTCTTCGCGGGTGAGGTCAGATTTCTTGATTCCTTCGGATGCAAGCTTCTCAACTACCTTTGCCTCAGTAGCAATAGAGGCATGGTCGGTGCCTGGCACCCAGCATGCATTTTTGCCTTGCATTCGTGCACGACGCACCAGAATATCTTGGATGGTGTTGTTAAGCATGTGACCCATGTGTAACACACCTGTCACATTGGGCGGAGGAATAACTATTGAATAAGCTTCACGGTCATCGGGTGTAGAGTGAAAGAAACCTTTCTCTAACCAATATTTATACCACTTATCTTCTACTTCTATTGGGTTGTATTTGCTTGCTATTTTCATATCTATTTAAATTGAATTGCAAAAGTACAAAAAGAATGCATCTCTTTGAAATGCATCCTTTACTATTTGTTCTATTTTGTAACTACATTGTCTATCAGTCACTCTGTTTTGTATACAAGAGATAAGGTTGACGTTGTTTTTTAAACCTCACCACATCATCTTGCCACATTGCACGTATCTCTTTGTTCGTCTTGCCCTCTTTAATCATAGTGCGTATATAATCTACACCCACCAAGTTCTCGAAGAACGAGGTGAAAAACTTATCACCCATATCTAAGTTGTTGTATGCATCTATCACATAAGAAAGGTTGAAGCCATTTTCCCAAATATACTCGTTCGGCACATTGCGGAGATCTACTCCATAACATTTTTTGTTGAGCAGAGGAGGGTTTTTAGCTCCAGCCACACTGCGAGGGGTAAAAGAGAAATCTGCACCACTGAATTCTGGATGTCCATACACTTCGAAAGGGAATGAAGTGCCTCTACCTAAACTCATTACAGTGCCTTCGAAAAGACAGGTGGATGGATAGAGATAGATGGCGTGTATGTTGGGCAGATTGGGTGATGGAGCAATGGGAAGCTCATATTTCATATTGCTAGTGAAGCTTTCACAAGGAATTACCGTTAATTGGCAAGCACGCTTGCTGGGCAGCCACTTTTCACCATTTATCATTAATGCTAACTCTCCCAATGTCATGCCGTGAACAACAGGGATAGGCAACGAGCCAACTCCCGATTTGTATTTCATATCCAATATAGGACCATCTACATAAAACCCATTTGGGTTGGGTCTGTCTAGCACAATCATTTCTTTGCCATGCTCTGCACAAGCATCCATCATGCGAGCCATTGTAATATAATAGGTGTAGAAACGTAGTCCCACATCTTGTAGATCGAACACCAAAACATCAAACTTATTCATCGTCTTGGTAGAGGGTTTGCCCCCTTTTCCATCGTACAGCGACCATATAGGAATTCCTGTTTTCTTATCAACTGTGCTAGATATATGCTCTCCAGCATCTGCTGTGCCTCTAAAGCCATGCTCTGGTGAGAAGATTCCTACCAAATCAAACCCCTTGTGCTTCAACATATCTACTAGGTGTACGTCTCCTACCATTCCAGTTTGGTTGGTTAGTACTGCCATTCTTTTGCCCTCTATCAGAGGGAAATATTTGTCGGTTGCTTCTGCACCCATTTTAATGGGTGCAGAAGCAACATTATCGATATTCTCCTGGTTTTTAGAAGACTGCGACGATTGAGGATAGGTGCATGCAAACAGCGTAAAAAGGGTTGCTAATAGTAGAAGTGGTTTTTTCATTATTTACTCTTTCGAAGTTGTTTTGCTATATTTTTGTTGTTCGTGTAAGTTATTAAACTCCTCTTCGAGCTGAAGAAGCTCTTTTCTCAAATTTTGTAAGCGCATCAAAGTCTCTATTCGGATATCTTCGGCAGTTTTGTTAGTTTTCAATGCTTGTCGTGCTCCATCAAGGGTTAATCCCTTCTCCTTCACCAACCTATACACAACTTCTATCTCCATTACATCGTCTTTTGTATATTGACGTGTACCTCCTTTTGTCTTTTTAGGATTGATGTTTGGAAACTCCTTTTCCCAATATCGGAGCAGCGATATATTTACAGCAAAATGGTCTGCTACCTCTTTTATAGAGTAGTATAGACGCTTGCTATCAAAGTTGATAGGTTTTTTACGTTTCGCCATAATGCTGGTTGTAATAAGTTGTGAATGATAATTGTAGCGGTAAACACAACAAAAATAAACTTTTTAAAGTAACTTTGCAAACCGTTTGTAAGATTTATATCTTTGTATATTCAAAAAAAGAGTGTATAATTACATCAATCAATCATTTTTATTTAAATTTTATGATGACTTCAAAAGAGATACGCCAATCGTTTTTAGATTTCTTTATATCTAAAAATCACAAAATAGTGCCTTCTGCACCCATGGTTATTAAAGATGACCCATCTTTGATGTTTACCAATGCAGGTATGAACCAGTTTAAAGATGTGATACTGGGCAACGCCCCTATCAGATATCCACGTATAGCCGACTCGCAAAAATGTTTGCGTGTAAGTGGCAAGCACAACGACTTGGAGGAGGTGGGACACGACACCTATCACCACACTATGTTTGAAATGCTAGGCAATTGGTCTTTTGGCGACTATTTTAAAGAAAAAGCCATAGCTTGGGCATGGGAATATCTTGTGGATGTTATCAAACTTGATAAAGACAGATTGTACGCTTCGGTATTTGAAGGTGACAAAGCTGATAATTTAGAGAGAGACGTAGAAGCAGTGCAGCATTGGGAGAAATATTTGCCAAAAGATAGAATCATAGATGGAGATAAAGAAGACAACTTTTGGGAAATGGGCGATACAGGTCCTTGTGGACCCTGTTCGGAGATTCATATAGATTTGCGTTCTGACGAAGAACGTGAGAAAGTGAGTGCTCTTGAACTTGTAAACAAAGACCACCCACAAGTAATCGAAATTTGGAACCTTGTATTTATGCAATACAATCGCATGGCAGATGGCTCGTTGGTCGATCTTCCTGCAAAAGTGATTGATACCGGTATGGGCTTCGAACGCTTGTGTATGGCTATTCAGGGTAAATTATCAAACTACGATACGGATGTTTTTCAACCCATTATCAAAAAGATTGCAGAAATTAGCAACGCTACTTATGGAGTAGATGAGAAGAAAGACATTGCTATGCGTGTTATTGCCGACCATGTACGCACTATTGCCTTCTCTGTTACCGATGGACAGTTGCCATCGAATGCAAAGGCTGGCTACGTAATTCGTCGCATCTTGCGTCGTGCAGTACGTTATGGCTACACCTTCTTGGATATGCACGAAGGGTTTATGTACAAACTTCTTCCAGTGCTAATTGAGGTGATGGGTGATGCCTATCCTGAACTGATTGCTCAGAAAACATTGATAGAGAGGGTTATAAAAGAGGAGGAGGAATCGTTTTTGCGCACACTTGAAACAGGTATTCGCCTGCTAGATAGGCAAATGGAAGAGCATAAAAAAGATAACAATCTAGTACTTGAAGGTGCTACAGCCTTTAAACTTACCGATACTTTTGGTTTCCCATTAGACCTCACCGAACTTATTTTGAGGGAAAACGGAATGACAGTAGATCATGAGGGTTTTGAGGTGGAGATGAAAAAGCAGAAAGATAGAGCTCGCAATGCTGCGGCTGTTGAAACTGGCGACTGGGCAAAAGTACACGATGGAGAGCCCATCTTTATAGGATACGATTTTGAAGAGACCGAAGCAGAGATTCTTCGCTACCGTAAAGTAAAACAGAAAAAACAGGAGTTCTACCAAATAGTATTCTCACAAACACCTTTCTATGCAGAGCAGGGTGGACAAGTTGGCGATAGTGGCTGGATGACATGTGCTGATACAGGCGAGAAGCTAGAGATATTTGACACAAAAAGAGAGAATAACCTAGCCGTTCATTTGGTAAAGAAGTTACCAACAGACTTGGCATCTACTTTTACACTGCAAATCGATACCGAGCGCCGTGTAGCAATAGAGAGCAATCACACAGCTACTCACTTGATGCACGAGGCTTTGCGTGAAGTACTGGGCGAGCATGTAGAGCAAAAAGGATCGTATGTTTCAGATGAGCTTTTACGTTTCGACTTTTCACATTTTCAAAAAATGACTGATGAGGAGATTCGCAAAGTAGAGCAAGTGGTAAATGCAAAGATCCGTGAAAACATTACTATCGAAGAGAATCGCAGTGTGCCTATCGAAGAGGCTAAAGAGATGGGCGCTATGGCGTTGTTTGGAGAGAAGTATGACGATGAAGTGCGCACCATCCGTTTTGGCTCGTCTATTGAGCTGTGTGGAGGAACGCATATCTCTTCTACAGGTCGTATTGGCATATTCCGTATCATCAATGAAAGTGCTATTGCAGCAGGTATTCGTCGTATTGAAGCCATTACAGGTAAAGCTTGCGATAAGTATCTCTATGAAAAAGAAGACATTTTGACACAATTGCGTGTTATGCTAAACAACACACCCGAAGTTGAGGGTGCACTAAAACGTTTGTTGGCAGAAAACGAAGAAATGAAAAAAATGGTGCAAGAGTATGAGCGAGAAAAAGCTAAAACACTCAAATACACACTGTCAACATCTAAAAAAGAGATAGATGGCGTGAATGTATATAGTGCTGTTTACTCTGATGTTTCACCTGATATCATTAAAAACATTGCTTTTCAATTAAAGGGAGAGGTTGACGATAATCTTTTCTTTGTAGTAGGCTCTGTTTCTGATGGCAAACCCAGTCTTACAATAATGATTGGAGATGAATTGGTGAAAAAAGGATTGCATGCAGGCAATATCATTCGCCAAGCTGCCAAACAAATTGAAGGTGGTGGAGGTGGACAACCACACTTTGCTACTGCAGGAGGCAGAAATGCCGATGGCTTGAAGTTGGCTGTTGAGGAGATATTGAGTGCTTTGAAATAAAGGGGTAATAGATAAATTCTATTTCAGAACCATTTAAAATAAATAATTGAAGAGACGTCGCAAAGTTGTGCAGCGTCTCTTTTTTTACTCACCTATGCCATGTTTTGGCTTATCTGTCATATATCTTTGGTAATAAACCAAAATAATCAATTAAAATTATGTGACATGAAAGCAATTGTAGAAAAACATATAGGCAAAGAGGCTTATAAAGAGATTTTAGACATTTTGAATGGAAACAAAGAGTATAGAGAGGTGACTGCCAGCTATATAATGGATTTTGTTGCTCAACTAGAAACCCAAAGAATGCTTGAGGAAGAAACCTCTTCAGAAGAGCTAATAGAATCATTTTTGCGTTTTATAAACTGTTATAAACTTAGCAGAGAGTATGGCTTTAGTAAGCACTGGAGCAAATATTACGGACAGAGCAAAGCTTTTATGAGAAACGAAGACTATCTATTGGCAGATTGTTTTGAAAATGTAGCAAAAGAGTGTCTTGATACGGCTAAAAAGGATTTGCGTCTTTACTGCGAAGTGAAGAAAATAAATATGGTTTATATCTTTTGAATGCTACTTATGAGTGATTATTGCACTTTTATTACTTGTAGTTTGGTTTGTTTTCCAACAAATAGTGTGTAAAAAACTTTTCACAACTCTTCTACCACCGTAGAAAGTCTTTCAACTGTCGAAAATCATTTCTACCACCGTAGATTTGACGAACAACTCTTGAAAATCAAATCTACCACGGTAGATTGGCTTTGAAAAGATAAATTGTCGCTTTTTATGCAGAAAATGGTAAAAAAAGGAGATATCTGGAGAAAAAACTAAGGTTGTTGAGAAAAAAAGAAGATGAAAGGTGAATAATAAAGCAGGGTTTTAAAATTTAGACTACTATTTGTGGTAAAAACTACAGAAAGAATGATTTTGAGGACAGAAACTCCCTAAAAACCGTGATATATTGAAAAAATAATCTTTTCGAAGCATATCCGACGCGGTAGATGCAATTTTCAAGAACTGAATGCCAAATCTACCATGGTAGAAGAGCTTTGAAAAGTTTTTCAGAAAAAAGACTAAAAATCCTCATATCACTATCCCTTTTATAGAGTAATTTAGAGAATAAATGTAAATACTCCTTTAAAATATCGACAGTTCTGTACGTGTTGTAAATTCCTCCAAAAAGAGCATCCCTTTGTATGAATTTCCTTTGGGGTTGAGGGGTGGACTCCAAACGGTGATACAATAACGCTGTGGATGTACTGCTACAATGCCGCCGCCTACACCACTTTTGCCTGGCAAGCCCACTTTGAAGGTAAATTGTCCCGACTCGTCATAAAACCCACACGATTGCATCAGAGCATTGGCTCGTTTTGTGCGACTGGGCGATAGAATGCTCTTGCCAGAGTAGGGCACCACACCGTTGTTTGCCAAAAATAGAAAGCTTTTAGACACCTCCATGCAATTCATCTCTATAGAGCAGAGGTTGAAATAGAGATCCATCACCTCTTCGATATCGTTGTGGATATTGCCAAACGACTTCATAAAATTGACCAATGCCATGTTGGTAAAGCCTGTTGATCTCTCCGACTCTGCTACACGACTATTAAAGTTGATACTATTAATACCCGATAGCTCACGAATGAATGTGAGTATATCCTCTTTGGGCTTCTCCAACTCGCTCACCAATATATCGCACACTACAATTGCTCCTGCATTAATAAAAGGGTTGCGAGGTATACCTTTGTCGCTCTCCAGCTGTACCAGTGAATTGAAAGCTGTGCCGCTGGGTTCTACACCCACACGATCCCACAAGTCGCTTTTTATGAGCGAATATGCCAACACATACGAAAATACTTTTGCAATGCTTTGAATAGAAAAGCGTTCATCCCAATCGCCAAAAGCAAACTTATCACCCTCTACAGTAGTAAGTTGCACTCCAATTTTGTTGGGGTCTATTTTTGATAATTCGGGTATATACTCTGCTACCACCCCTTTGTTATCTATTTTAGATAGTTCGGTGTAAATGTCTTCAAATATTTTATTGTAATCCATCGTGATAAAGGTTTTTACTTAAAACTGTTGTGCTTGCCAATAAAATCATTGGTATGAGTTGTTGATTAGAAATGACAAACACAATGCTTTGAAGTTTGTTGAAAATGAGGAGTTTACTAAAGTAAATCGCTTTTTCAAAAACGAGGATAGAGCAGTATTTGTTCATTTCATGTATCAAATATTTACTGGTATTGAATATAAATAGGCTTTGGTTTCAGTTGCATCACCTCTTCGGGTGTCATTAGTCGATGAGGTGAAGGTTTTATATCGTTTTTGTAAAATATTTTAAACCCTGTAAACTGCACGGGCTCTTTTCTAATATATTGCTCATATGTGTTGTTTTTCAATGCAGGTCCACCCCAACCGTCCATATCCATCACAATTTGCACTTCGGGACGTAGTTTTATGTTCTGATAGTTGGTTACCATGCCTTGCGTAAAGCGGTGTACAATAAGAATCTTGGGCGGTAGGTTGTTGTCTTTTACCAATTGTGCCAAATGGTTTGTCACAATATTAATATCCTCGGCATCGAAAGTGCCAATTTTTCGTCCAGGCACGTGTCCCTCTTTCATCGAGAACTCAGGGTCGATGCCAAAATGAACGTGTGGCATTTTCAAGTATTTCTCTAAAGCCTGTGCTTCTTTCAACACTGTGCTGTGACCCACCTGTACATCCAAAAACAACAAAGCATCTTCCATTTTTGCAATGGCCAATGCCGAGTCAATTTGATGCTCTGGCATGCGCATTCTGTAAGTATTGTCTTTCATTGCTCCTATTTGTGCAGTAGCCGCAATGTAATGTATGGCAGGAATCACTGGTGTATCGGGGTCGGCTGCTTGCCATGCTGCCATCTCATCTTTCAGCATTTGCCACATCTCTTTGGGTGGATATTCACCCAAAGCTCCCATATTTTTTGAATACAGATTGCCATAATAACAAACAATTCGCTTGAATGGCAATATAGCACCCTCTAGCGGATACTCATCATTGGCAACGGGCCACAATCCTGTGGTGTCGCCATTCACCATGTGCATCATCATCTCGTCGTACTCCATCTCATCTACAAAGGTTGATTTTGCTACAGCAGCGCTTTCTTTAGCTTTGTCAGTATCAGGTCTGGGAAGTATGTCTACTGTTTCTTCATTCTTGTCCGATTTATTTTCGGAGTGCAGCGTGCATCCTGCCAAAAGGATGAGAAAGAAAACTAGGGAGACTATTTTTGTGGTGTTGCGCATATAAGTGAATTAAGATTATTGTTTATTTTGTTTGCACAAATATAGCTTAATAAGATGATATATGCAGTAGTTTATGGTAAGAAAAAAGGAAGTATTGATGTTGATTGATAGGGTGTATGAAAACCCCTGCTTCATATTTCAAATAAGTATCTTTCTGCTGTAGTTAAAATTGCAAACGGACTTTCTGAGCAAAATTATTTGTTATTTATGTAACTTTTTTCATCCGCAAGTTGTCCAATAATAAATATAACATTCAACCGCAAAGTATTACAAAAAACCCAAACAATGAAAACATTACAAAAAACATTGCTAATTCTTTCCCTTCTTGCAATAGTCCCTATCAGTTTGATAGCCCAATCATCGAAAGTGATAAAAGAAAAAAAGAATCTTTCAGGCTTTTCAGCTATTAGCATATCTGGAGGATGGAGTGCTGTGATTACGCAGGGAGACAACTTCTTGGTGACGATAGAAGCCAACGAAGAGTCAATGGAAAATCTACGCATTGAAGTGAAAAACGAAACCCTATATGTGTATAATGAGGATAGGAAGTTTCGATTTTCAGATATGTTTAGGTCGCGTAGAAATACTATTCGCAAAGTATACATCACATTGCCGGAGTTGCAAAAGATAACAGCTTCGGGTGGAAGCGACATACTTCCTCAAAACCCTTTCAGCACAGAGAATATGAAAATTGTGTTGAGTGGAGGAAGCGATTTGAAGAGCTTGTTTCTGGATTGTCGGTCATTGAATTGCAAGATGAGTGGCGGTTCTGATGCATCCATTCACTTAGTAAATAGCGAGAATGAGAGTGTAAAAATAACCACTTCGGGGGGAAGCGATGTTTCTTTGAGTAGTTTGTCTGCTGCATTGTTGGAGATTAAAGCAAGTGGAGGGAGTGATTTGAAATTGGAAGGGGCAACAACCAACTTACAATTAAATTCATCAGGCGGTAGCGATGTGTATGCTTTTAAACTGAAAACTAAAAACTGCACAGCCACTTTATCAGGTGGATCGGATGCCGATTTATATGTAACAGATGCATTGAATGTTTCCATTTCGGGTTCTGGTGATGTTCGTTGTAAAGGAAATCCTTCAAGCGTAGAAAAGACAATGAGTCGCGGTAGCTCGTTGAGAATGATGTAGGGATAACAATAAACTACAATTAACTTTATTTACACAAATGGGGGGTGATTTAAATATTGTATGTACATTTATGCCTTGATAATCATAAATCTCTTTAAAACTGATAAAACGAAACATTTCCTATCAATCTATCAAATCACAATCACATGAACAAAAACAAATTATCACTCCTCCTTCTCCTGTTTGCTTTTCTTGCAAACGCAGGAGTATTGCATGCTCAAGAGTTGCAAACCATTCAAAAACTGGGGTTAGGAATAAACGGATTGGACCTTGCGGTTGAGATTCCGTTGGCCGCAAATATAACTATTGAGCCCGCTGTTGGATTGGGTCCGAGTTACGATTTTGACGATAGGCAAGATGCAATTACATCAAAGATGGGATGGCATTGGGCTTTGTTGGAGCCAAGTGTACATGCTAGCGTGTATGGAAAGTTTTTTTATAACCGCGATAAACGGATGAGTAAAGGTAAATCACTGCTGTTCAATTCAGGAATGTTTATTGGGGCGAAAGTTAAATACGTCTCCAAGCCATTGACAAGTGATGAGTATCACGGTCAAACCAATAATTTAATAGTTAATCTTAATTGGGGTGGACAGCGTAATCTTGGCAAATACTGGATCTATAGTTATTCGTTAGGATTAGGATATGGCTACAACTTGGATTACCCTCGTAGTGTTTTCTACCCTGCATTTGACTTGAAGGTGGCTTATGTATTGCCGTTGTTTTAATCAGAAAAGAGACGACTATATTATGGTCGTCTCTACTTTGCTGTTTTTTATGTATGCAGGGTGGCAATCTTTAATCACTACTATTCCTATCTCTCTATATATCTTCATGCACTTGCTGCAATCTGTGCGCTTCCTCCAATAGTTCTCGTGATACGTGTGCTATGTTGTGAATGAGCGCCATGCGTTGAATATTGGTGTTGTATTTAGCATGGGCTATTTCTTCTTCCCAATTATTTGCTTGAGCAATATGTTGGTCGAAGAGTGAGTCATCTACGTTTTGCGACATTGTTTCTGTTACAAACTGTAGGATATGATTTATATAGCCACAAAAACGCAACTCGTCCTCTCCAAGCGGATGCTTTGTTTTATGAATATGCACACCAAAAGCAGATATGTAGGATAGCAAGGCGTGGTTGAGATTGGTTAGTCTAAATGCTTTTTGCTGATAGCGGCGTTTGCTTTTTGGTTCGCGGCGCATATCTTTCCAAGCCGATGTAAGGGCATTATCAGCATTATTGGCGGTGCGGCGTATTTGCAAATACTCGGTTTCGGTAACAGATTCGTTGTAGATAGTTTGAAAATAGTGTCTATTTTTGCCAATTGCAGCATGCAGTAGAACAGGTAGTTGCTTGTATTGCCAATCGGGCCAAATGAACCGAACAACTATATAAGCCAGAAAACCACCAATAAGTGTATCGATAATTCGAGGCAACATCACAGCAACACCTGCACCAGCAAGGAGGTTGAACGCCGCCAACACATAGATGGTAATAAAGATAGCTGCAATGGTGTAATTTTGCTTCACCCAAAAGAAGAAGGCATAAATTGTGCCAAGCATGAGCAGTATTTGCCCTGTGAGGGTGGGTAGCAGCTGAGCTAAGCCTACACCAAGCACCACGCCCATCAATGTTCCAAATATACGATGAAACAATCTTTGACGTGTTGCACTATATGTTTGCTGCACCACAAGAAGTGATGTTAGTAATATCCAAGCCCCTTTTTCGATATGAAAAAGATGCATGATGCTGTAGCCTAATACTATACAGAGTGTTAAGCGAACGGCAAACCGAAAACGTGGATGTTGAGGAGTGAGGATGCTTGTAAATGTTTTGCGTTCTGGTCGCTCGTTGTGGAAGTTGGGTATTTTTAGTTTCTGTCCTGTTGTATCGGCGTTTCTCAAACTTTGCTCCAAGCCGCTTAAATTTTTCATCAGCAAAGAGAGGGTGGAGTAGTGTGCCTCGTTGTTATCTTTCTCGGCATCTAGCATATTCTTCAATGCTGTTATTGTCCAAACCAACGAGATGGGATGTCGGTATGTTTCGCCAGTAAGTAGCGATTCGGCAAAACGCTGCATTGCTCTAGCTATTTGGCGCATCAACTGTCCAAACCCTTCAATTAAATCTGGATTTCTAACCTGTCCACTCAAAATATCGTATTGCTCATGACTTGATGTGGCACGCTCTTGCATCTCTTGCAATAGAAACCATTTGCAGTAATAAGTATCTACTATTTTGCGCATTTCTGCATCCGACTCTGCTGAGTAGCTATATAAATCTCTTTTACAGACTTCTATTTGTTGTGCTAACTGAATGCTTCGTTGAGCCAACTGATTTCTGATTCTCTCTTGATCTTCTGGTTTGCTAGGGAATAGCTTGGCTTTTACGTGGATATATTCTGCTAGATAAGAAAAGCCGTTGGAGAGTTCTCCGCGTATCAATCGTAAAGGTCTAAAATAGAGCAGTATCACTGAAACAGCCGAATAGATAGACGCTCCTATTAGATACAGCATTGGTTGATGAAACCACTGCTCGCTTGCATCTACCCCTAGCATTGTATAGGTGATGATGAGCAGGGTACCAAAGGTGACTCCTTGCAGACGATAGTTGATACCTGCCAATAGTGAAAGTGAGAAAACCATTGCTCCCAGCACAGCTCCAAACACAATGGGGTAGGGACTCAATAGCCCAACAATGCTGCTCGATGCTAAAAACAGGAGCAGTGAAATGCCTGCTGACTTTAAGCGACCTATTGGATGCACATCAGTTTCTGCCAATGCCATTGCTACAACACCAAGTGCCAAAGTGGTGGCAATAAAAGAGTTGTCGAACAATATTTCGGTTGAAATAACCAATATGGCAATGGAAACTGTTACTTTAAGTGCCCACAAATGAGGTGGATTCTTCCAAAACACGTTTAACCATATCTTTTTTAAAGAATCGTGTATCAAATTGAGATAATGAGTCATGAGCTTCTGTTTTATTCAGTAATTGTATTGCAAAAATACGAAATATGTGTGATTATGTTATCTTCTTTATTACCATATAACAAATTGTTGAGAGAAACAGTTTGTGCTATTCAGCAAATATCATCTCCCTTTCAATATTTTAAACCCTCCATTTTATTTAACTCTTTAAAAAACTTTACTATCTTTATAGTTCAGAATCAAATCACTTTAAAAAATATACTATACAATGAGAAAAACTATTTTTACCTTATTAATCGGACTATTCGTTTCGGTTGCTTTTGCAGACGAGGGAATGTGGATGTTGCATCTGTTGAAGCAACAAAAACTGGCAGAGATGCAAGCCATGGGATTAAAGCTGCAGGACACTGATATTTACGACCCATCGGGCAGCTCGCTTAAAGATGCAGTAGTGCAATTTGGACGTGGATGTACTGGCGAGGTTATCTCATCGCAAGGGTTGGTGCTTACCAATCACCACTGCGGATATGGGCAGATACAGAGCCACTCAACATTGGAGCACAATTACTTGGAGACAGGTTTTTGGGCAATGTCGAAGGCTGAGGAGCTACCCAATCCAGGATTGACTGTTACATTTATCGAAAAAATAGAAGATGTAACCGACTATGTATTGGAAAGTCTTGAAAAAGATAAAGAGAAGGATGTGGATGGTGTGTTCTTTCTATCACCAAGATATCTCAACAGTTTGGCTCGCGAATTGGCTGGTGCTGAATATCTTGAAGCAAATAAAGGGGTAGATGTGGAGATAAAACCATTTCATAATGGTAATCAATACTACATGTTTACTAAAAAGATATTTTCGGATATTCGTTTAGTAGGTGCACCACCCAGTTCTATTGGTAAGTTTGGGGCTGATACAGACAATTGGACATGGCCACGGCACTCTGGTGATTTTGCTGTTTTTCGTATCTATGCCGATAAAGATGGCAATCCTGCTGAATATGCCGAAGATAATGTGCCATTGCAGCCCAAACGTTGGCTTAAAGTATCTACTAAAGGTGTAGAGGAGAACGACTTTGCTATGTTGCTTGGTTTTCCGGGCACTACCAATAAGTTTTACACTTCGTGGGAGGTGCAAGAGCGCCGCGATATTGACAATGCTGTGAGAATAAATATGCGTGAGATTCGCCAAGAGGCAATGCTGGAGGAGATGTTAGACAATCCTGAAGTGAATATTCAGTATGCGTCAAAGTATTCTGGTTCTACCAATGCTTATAAAAATGCTATTGGAACTAGCTGGGCTATAGGACTGCGTGATTTTGAAGCACAAAAAAGAGTTCAACAAGATCGTCTACTAAATTGGGCTATCGAAAATGATAAACCCGAATATGTGGATGCGTTAAAAGAGATAAAGCGTATTGTAGAAAATCGTGCCGATTTGCGTTTCAGAAGTTGGATGCTAAATGAGGGGATTCTTAGAGGAATTGAGTTTTCAACTATTCCTTATTTATCTGTCGATTCGTTGATAAAAGCAATTAACGACAATGATGAAGTAGCAAAAGAAGAAGCGATGCTAAAATTGATGGCTGACTATCGTAAATTTGCCGATAAGGATTATAGTGCAGATGTGGATAGGAAAATAGCCAAAGTGATGTTGGCAGAATATACTGAGCTTATACCTTACGAGAATTTGCCTTTGGCACTGCGTGCTATAGATGATGATTTTGAGGGTGATGTGGATGCTTATGTAGATAACCTGTTTGAGAATTCTATCTTTGGTAGCGAAGAAAATATGCAGGCGTTTGTGTCTAGCAATCATGATGTGGCACAACTGGAAAATGATCCAATGATAAACTTTGCCAAATCGGTAAGGGCTGAATCTGTTGAGTTGAGAGATGCTGTAAGTGTTTATGATAATCCATTTGACAAAGCTCGTAGAACGTATCTTCAAGGTATGTTGGAAATGGATGGACCTTATACTCATTTTCCGGATGCTAATTTAACACTGCGTTTGAGTTATGGACAAGTGAAGGGATATGAGGCAAGAGATTGTGTAAACTATGGTCACCAAACTACCCTTGAAGGTGTTATGGAAAAAGAAGATGCCGATAGCTGGGAGTTTGTTGTGCACGAAAACCTGAAAGAACTTTATAGAACTAAAGATTTTGGACGTTACCAAATGGCAAATGGTCAGATGCCTATTTGCTTTGCAGCAACTACGCACACTACGGGAGGTAACTCTGGTAGTCCTGTAATGAATGGAAAAGGGGAGTTAATTGGTATCAATTTCGACCGTAATTGGGAAGGTGTTGGTGGCGATATTCAATTCTTGCCAGATTATCAACGAAGCATTATTGTGGATATCCGCTATGTATTGTTTATAATTGACAAGTTTGCAGGAGCTACTCATTTGATTGAAGAGATGGATATAGTAGATTAAATGTAATTTGATTATTGATATGAACTATAAGGGGCGGGCATAAGTGTTCGCCCCTTTGAGTTTGAAAAGTTTGAAAAAAGTTAGAACTAATTTTTATCTCATTCGTTAAACTGTATGATTATATGAACTCTCTATAGAGAAGAGTTTAAAAAAACAAAGAGAATTTATTATATGAAACCTCCATGATTCTCCCCACACCCATGATCATGAAAATGTAGTTGTGT
>ERZ1032852.169-NODE-169-length-18327-cov-9.816878_pt1 | contig 18327 bp, 16 predicted proteins | sample MGYA00516689_ERZ1032852 | MGnify/ENA primary metagenome ERZ1032852 (study PRJEB33719, sample SAMN04262499) | wastewater metagenome | biome: rural village; feature: composting latrine chamber; material: composting feces with ash | place: El Salvador | collected...
AAACAAACAAACAAAAAAACAACACACTATCAAGTTCACAAACAACACCCCCAGCGTCCTTCAGTGGGCGTAAATCCCACCTCCAGAAGGGGTAGCCATTCAGTTCCAATCGGATCTTCCGGCGAGGATCAACTTTACCGAGGTTGCCCATCCTTGTCCAGCCGCACCTATCGTGACCCGCAACACAGGCAGTGAAACCCCCTCTGAACTGCGAAGATAAGCAACAAAGCTTTCGGAGCGGAGGTTACTCGGCGCACCCGGTTCGGGCGTGTCCGCACCCAATATCTGTGGGCAGTGAACTTCTTCTGACAGGACGGTGGGGCGCCTGAGGGTGCCTTCTTACAGGAAGGCGAGAGGGCTGAACCTGGACAGGACGGTGAGAGGGCTGAATGCACCTGGAAGCGTCAGCGAATAGCGGCCTGAAAAGACGAAGAGTGCCCCTGCGATCGCGGGGGCACTTTTCATTAGCTTCAGCAGCAAGGTTTGGTGCTGGGGTTTCGAGGCTGGTTAGCCTCGTTTGTAGTGGAGCTCCGTTTCCGGGCCTTCAAGGGTCAGTGTGTCTCCGTCCACGGCACCCTCGGTGATCTGCTCCAGTGCGCCCAGGTAGGTGGTTTCAAATGCCATCTCGTCGTCACCACACCACATCTGGGTCGCAGCTGCGGGTCCGAGGTCAACAGCCCCCTCGTCGACGGTCAGCGTTCCCATGATGTTGTTGCAGCCAGCGGTGCCGTGGTAGGACCCGTCGTCTTCAACAACGAACTCGACTGGGTTACCTGCAGGTTTCTCCAGTTCGCCTTCGCTGGTTTTGCCGTTCTCGAAAGTCCATGTTCCGGCGATGGTTTCGAGTGTCACTGGGGTGAGTGGCGTATCGCCTTTCGACCCTCCACCTCCTATCGCAGAGTCTCCGGAAGCGTCGCTGCACCCTGCCAACGCTCCAGCCACAACGAATGACATAGCCGCAAAAACGGACAATCCCTTTTTCATATTTTCTTGTCCTCCACACATTGGTTTTCGCCAACCAAAAAGCGCTCGGAAGAGCCGGGGATGTCCCGGCTACGCGCCGACTCGCCCATTATCTAGTCCCTACACACACCACATCAACAGGGGACAGGTTTCTTCAACAAATCGTGATGGAACCGCGACTGTCCTCGTACTTCATTGTGAGGTGCAAACATGCCAGGACGGAGCGGCCAATCTGTGCGAAACTGACTGTTATGAACGTGCGTCACAGAGTTACGCCACTGCTCAGGCATCGCAAAGTCGACACCCCCTTGGGGACCCTAGTGCTCGTTGCTAGTTCCCGCGGCCTCGTGCGAATTGCGTTCGAGGGCGATGAGCAAGTGGATGAGCTCGTGCGTTCCGGCGTCATAGGCGTTTCGCGCTCGGGGGACGACGAGTGCGATGAAGGCTCTTTCCTCGATTCTGCGGAAGAGCAGCTCGAAGAGTACTTCCGAGGCGAGAGAGAATCGTTTGCTCTTGTACTGAACCTTTCGCCAACATTGCCTGGCCCGCAGGGCGCCCCTAACCCGTTCGTCTCGCCGAACGCAAAGTTCCACTCAAAGGTGCAAATTGCGCTGCTCTCAATCCGGTTCGGGGAAACCGCAAGCTACGCAGACGTGGCTCGGCTTCTTGGATCCGTGGGGGCGGCGCGCGCAGTAGGGACAGCTTGCGCTACGAACCCACTTCCGATCGTGCTCCCATGCCACAGGGTGGTTCGGGCCGACGGAAAGCTAGGCGGCTACACAAGCGGGATCGACAAGAAGCGCAAACTGCTTGAACACGAATCTGTCCAACTCTCAGACCCTGCGTAAGGCGAAGCCTTCAGAAAAGCAAAAATCCCCGCCGAAACGGGGATCCTGTGGAGCTAGGCGGATTCGAACCGCCGACCTTCTCATTGCGAACGAGACGCGCTACCAACTGCGCCATAGCCCCAACGTTGCGGACCAACTTTAGCGCAGTCCTACGCGATGCGACAAGCTGGGGAGCACGTGACAGCAGCCACGATGAAATCCTTCCCCTTTTTTGTCAATTACTGGGCGCGACGTTGGTCCAGGACCGCATCCAAATCGAACCTGAATGTGGGGTTCGAAGATGTCTCAATCTCCTCGACCGTCATCGGTGTCTTCGTTGCACGTATAGGACGCCCCGGAACGGCAGCAGACTGCGTATTGCTGCGAACATCGACAATGTCGGTATGCGTGTGCACAACCCTGTTTCGCACCTGTGGGCGTTTTGTGTGTAGCGCTGCGGGCATTGGAACGTAGTCCCACTCACCGCCGCTAGCGGCAGGCAACTCCTCCGGATAGGAGGGCTTCACCCCAACGGCTCCGCGGGCCTGCGATCTCAGAGACTCCGCCAGTTGAGTGCTGGTCTTCGTTGTGCTTACGTCGGAAACTTCTACGGCCTCCAATCGTGCTTCTTCAACCACACGGGGCTTCCTGGCGCGAACCTGGTTCTTCTGGGGAGCGGCACCTGCGGATCTCTTTTGAGGTTTCGTCGCGGCACGCAGAGATGCTCGTAACTCCGCCATGCGTGCATCCTCCGCCTCGGCGATCTTTTGTGCCTGCCTACCGGCCAGTACAGAGGAGGTCAAACTTGCGCCGAGGAACGCCACAGGCAACAAAACCCACGCCCACGCAAGGGCGCCGACGACCGCCAGGACTATGAAAACTGCTGTGAGCACTGTCCCCACTCCCGCGGTGACCATGCGTCGCTTAGCAGCCGCCTTTTCTACGGAAACTCTGGACGCCCTACGTGCCTTCAGCGCAGCATATTCGCGGGCCGCGTCCTGGTGAATACCGCGGGCCTTAGGGCGCTCTTCGCTTGAAGTGGGACGTGCGTCCGCCGTTGGCTCGCTCATCTGGATACCTGTCCTTGCGGGGCTTGAAGTGTGGGCAAGAAGAGGGCGCGAGGAGGGCTCCTCCACTGGCGCCATCTCCGAAAAAGTCGGATTAAGCAGAGTCAGCGAACCTGAGAAACGATCCCCTTCCCGAGACGTCACAATCGCGTGTTTACGATCAACCCAGGATGGGACCGCGTATGCGACCAGTGCTGTCGCCACCATCGCAAGTATCAGTCCCGCTATCTCCACCCCTCCAAGATAGAAGGGAAGCGGCCGCAAAATCGCCACGCCACACCGAGGACTGCCGACGAACCCCTCGTACAAGGCCGTTTTTCACACTGATGAGGCCGAATGAAGAGGGTCACTTGACCAAACGGCAACTAGCGCCGCCGGATCCTCTCAACGAGTGGGCCGGACTCCAAATCCTCCGCGTCCACCCCGAAAGAAACATGATCCTCCCAGTTTCCGGCAATGGACATAAAACGGGGTTTGTATCCTTCCTCGCGCAACTGGAGTTTTCGGCACAGCCCCAAAGAGCGTTCATTGTTCGGCCTAACGTTGACTTCAACGCGGTGCAGCCCCAACTCACCAATAACAAGATCGATCACCGCTGCCACCGCCAACGAGGTGACCCCCAGGCCACCCCATCGCTCCGCGATCCAGTACCCCAAGATCCCCTGGCTTAGAGCGCCGTGCTCCACTGCGCCCATGGTCACTTGACCCGCGATCTCCCCGTTCACTTCGATGACCATTGTGAGCGCGGACTTATCACGCATTTGCTCATCCAATTGGCGGGTAAACTGGTGCCACGTGGGGAGCTTCTCGACGGATCCGGGTGGGAGCGTCGCATCCCAGGGTTGCAACCACTCTCGATTCGCGCGACGGACAACTTCCGAACGATAGTGATCCTGTCCCAATCCGGGCCGCACCACAACAGAGACCACGCCACTGTTCGGCCGTACCAGACCCTCCAGCGCGATCCCTTCGAAGCGGAGCTCAAGATCTGAGGCGTCTCTCCCCCAAACGCGTTTTTTCCCAAACCTGGAGAACATGTCAGTGCCACGCCCCTTCCCTGCAGCGGCGTAGGCGCCCTAGTCGAGCAACATGCACGTCAGCTGGTCCCCGACACTCACGTCCGTCACATCTTCGGGCACAATCGCCAAAGCGTTGGAGGCAGCCATCGCCGACAGCCAGAGGGCATCGGGCTGACCCATAACGGTCGCCTCGTACCCCTCTCGCGGATCGCCGGTGAGTTTAACCCTCACAAATTCCCGGCGCCCCCTCGGCGAATACCATCCACGGTTGACGGAAGCCTTCACCGCAGAACGACTCAACCTAGCCCAACCCTGCATTTTCCTCAGTGCGGGCCGAACATAGACTTCAAACGCAACCTGCGCCGACACGGGGTCGCCAGGCAACGCGAAGACCGGGGTGGGTCGCCCCGACTCTTCTCCGATCACACCAATCCCCAGCATGTTTCCCGGCCATGCTGCGACTCTGTCAAAGCGGACGTCTCCCAAAGTGGCGAGAACCTCCCTCACCGTGTTCCCCGAACCGAACGAGATTCCGCCAGTTGTAAGGACCAGGTCCGCCCGCATCAGTTGGTCCTCCATCAGATCCTGGAGGCGACGAGGATCATCTGGGACCGCCGTCACTCGGAACACGTCAGCCCCGGCTTCCCTTGCCGCTGCCGCCAGCGCGTGTCCGTTGGCGTCGAACACCGTTCCGGGACGAGCGGGAGAGCCGGGCTCTATCAACTCGTCGCCAACCGAGATGATGATGACTCGGGGTTTAGGGTGCACCACAACTCGCTCTCGGCCTACAGCAGCCAAAGCCGCGATTTGTGGGGCCCCGAGCCGAGTGCCGCGTTGCAGAACTACGGCCCCCGCCTTCAGGTCTTCCCCGCGAGTTCGCACCAGCTCCCCGACCGCGACGTGCGTGTTCACCGCCACGTCCCTGGTTCCCAGGTCCGTGAACTCCAGCCCCACCACGCAATCCGCTCCGATAGGCATAGGCGCACCAGACGCAATCCGGACGGCTCCCCCGTCCACCAGCGCTTCCGGGTCGACGTCTCCCGCGGTTACTTCCGCTGTCACCATTAATCGCACGGGAGTGGAGGGAGAAGCCCCCTCCAGATCTGCGGAACGCGCGGCGTACCCATCTGCCGCCGCAACGTCGGCAACGGGGTGATCAAAGGGCGCAATCACGTCCTCCGCCAGGACACAATCGGCGGCATCTGCCAAAAGCTGATCCAACGGCGGTTGCTGACCGACCGCCGACAGGCAGTCCTGGTAGAACTCGGCAACAGAACGCATTCGCGGAATCCCTCTCTCAGTTGGAGCTCTCAAGCAGTGAACGCATCAAGTCTTCCACGTTCTGCTTCGACTCCGGGTCATCAAGAGCTATCTGCAAATGGGCACTCAGATACCCCAGCGGGGTTCCGGTATCGTAACGGGGCCCCTCGTACACAACAGCGTGAAGACCACCCCCGGCCGAGGGATCCATTCTTGCCAACTCCGCAAGCGCGTCCGTCAACTGCACTTCGCCGCCACGTCCAGGGGGGATCGTCTCAAGAACATCGAAAACTGCGGGGTCCAGGACGTAGCGACCGGCCACTGCATACTCGGAAAGCACGTCTTCCAAAGGCGGCTTCTCGACCAGCTCGGTGACTCGGATCAGATTCCCCTCGCGGATCCCAGGAAGCGAGGCGGGTTCATACCCGATAGATCCGTACGCCGTTGCTTCCTCAGGCGTCACTCTGATCGCGGCGATCACGGAGCCACCCAATTCGTTGCGGACGGCAACCATCTGGGCGAGGAGGTCCTCATTTTCTGGTACCAAATCATCCGGCAGTAGAACCGCGAACGGCTTATCCCCGACATGATCCGCAGCCTGTGCCACGGCGTGTCCAAGTCCGGCGGGGTTAACTTGGTTCACCTCGTCAATTGACACTCCTTCAATCCGGGATCTTAGCGCCCGAAGGTTTTCCTCTTGGGGCGCCCCACTGACGATTTCTTCCAGTTCAGGATCGGGCTGGAAGTATTCCAGGATCGCTTCCTTCCCTGGGCGGGTGACAAAGAGAATATCGTTGAGGCCTGCTCCTGCGGCTTCTGTCACAACGTAGTCGACGCAGGGCCGGTTTCCCAGAGGCAAGAGCTCCTTGGGGACGATTCTTGTAAAAGGCAGGAACCTGGTTCCAAGGCCTGCGGCGGGGACGACGGCATTTACCACTTCATTGGGATTGTCTACCATGGTTGAAGACTAGCAATGCTTGAAGAACGGGTGCGCGGCCGCACTGGTTTCGTCTCTCTTAAATGGTGTACGAGGGGAGAAGATTGGTCCGGCGCTCCGGAAGGGAGTCAAGTTGACCACCAGCGGATCAGGCCCCTCAGGAGAGAGATACCAGCGGCAGAAACTCCCCGACCAGGCCCGAAGAGACCGTGACACACGCCGCCGCAAACGCATCTGGCGAAAAACGCTTTTGGCAGGACGGAAAGCTCGCTTCGCTACCAATCGCCCAGCTCAACATCAAAACGGTTTGACGACGGGACTCTCCGATTTGATAGGGGCTCGCATTAGACCCGGGGACGTCGTTGCCACCTACGTTCCTTTTGGTGCGGAGCCTGACGTGGCTCCGTTCACCGAAATGCTCCTGGATAAAGGCGCTGTCGTCCTGGTCCCGGATTTGTCGATCCCGCCGGATGGCCCGCGGATGCCGTTTCGCCGGGTCGACCGTGGCACTGCTGACGGCGGCCACCTCAGCGAAAAGGATGTGAAGGTCGTTATCGTTCCAGCGCTGGCCCTCGACAACCGGGGTATGCGCCTTGGGCGGGGGGCCGGGTGGTACGACAGAGCTTTGCGCCGTTTCAGTGGCGAAAATACTGGAGCCGCTGAGGGGCCGATGCTCGTGGGAGTCTGCTACGACGACGAATTCCTCAAAGACTCCGTCTTGCCTGCCGAGTCTCATGATCTTCCCCTGGACTATGTGGTGACCGAAACACAAACCGTGAAGCTTCAAGGCTGAACGCTAGGTGCGGGAATCCGAGCTAACTAAGAGCACAGCCCATTAAGGAGTATCCACAAACCCGTTGAGTGGTAGTTGTCCCAGGAATCGGAATGGGGAACGCTCGGTGGCATGTTTCCTCACGCTTCCGGTAACAGCACCCAGCCCAGTTTCCGCGGCCCCGTCATACGCCCAGGGTTGACGTCGATCCGCCGGCACGCAAAGACGGCTCTGGTCCTAGTCGTGGTACTCGGCGCCACGATTTTTACAGTGTTGGCTCTTCGCGGGCCCGCCGAGGGGATTCCCGTGTTGGTAAGCAGCAAAGATATTGAAGGCGGGGGTGCAGTATCGGCGGGGTCGGTCCGCGTCCTTTTCTTGCCCTCGGAAGCCGTGCCGGACAACGCATTACGGAGCGTTGATGAACTTGACGGGTTGGTCGCAACACGAGACGTGGTAAAACAGACTGTCCTAACGTCGGATCAGCTTGCCGAGGAAGCAGCGGTCTCAGCAGGGTACTCGCGGCTTTCCATCCCTCTTAGCTTTGAACACTCACACATCGCAAGCGGTGACGTTGTCCAGATTTGGGGACCCCTAGGCAGTTGTTCAGATGCGACTTGTCCTGCGCGTCTGCTGGCTTCAAATGTGCAGATACTCGCGGTGTCGGAGGAGGATCAGGGCCTTCTTGCAGGCAGTGGCGGACCCTACGTAACCCTGCTTGCGCCCGCCACCGACGTCCCAGCGATCCTGCACGCTAGTGAGGCGAGCTCAGTGCATTTTGTTATACCCTCGCCAAGGTCGGAATAACTCGAGCACCCCTGGTAGGCGCTCCCGAAGCACTGAAAAGGACTCCAAATGTTACAAGGTTTCAAAGAATTCATCAGTCGTGGCAATGCCATTGATCTTGCAGTCGGCGTCGTAATTGGCGCGGCATTCGGCGCAATCACCGAAGCAATTACGAACAACTTCATAAGCCCTCTGATTGCGGGACTCTTCGGAACCCCCAGCTTTGACACATGGGGTCAGTTCCAAATCCATCTGTTTGGCGACGAACCCGCGCTTGTCCAACCCGGTGTGATTCTCACCGCACTGGTGAACTTCCTGATCATCGCGTTCGCGATCTACTTCTTTGTCGTTTACCCGATGAACATGCTCAACAAGAAGAAGGACGATCTCTTGGGTGTTGAGGAAAAAGAGGAAGAGGTCTCCCCTGAGGTGGAGCTGCTCTCTCAGATCCGCGACGAACTCAAGAAGGCCAGCGTCTCTGGCGCTGAACCAGCAGCAGATGCAACAGGTGAAGTCGCTAACGACTGAGTCCGCTGACAAAGTGAGGCCATCTCCCACGGGAGGTGGCCTCACTTTTTGTGTCATGAGAAGTAGAAGTCGGCATCGCTGTCATCCTTATCCAACCCAAGCCAGTTTCTACTCACGCCGCATGACCGGACTAGGACACGGGTTGACGCGCAACAGCGCATCATTGTGTGCCAGGCGGCGTAGCGAGGTCGTTTGTTCATACAGCGGACCATTTGACCGGGGCCTAAGACCACTTGGAAATACGGAGAGTCCACATCGTCGTTCTGGATTGCACCCCGATCACCAGTGCGGCGGGATGTTCTCCTTCAACCAGCGTTCCTTCGCGGAGTCAGACACGCTGGGAGAAGATTCCTGTTCCACTACCGAACTGGTACGCGGCTCCGGATCACGCAATGCCTGGTGAATATCCTTGAGTTCCCCGCTCGCTAAACGGTCAAGGTCCACGCGACTGAGTCTGACGGCCACTCGTTTCCCACGACGACTTCCTCTAGCCGGCTTTCCCGAGCTGTCTTTCATCCCGGTCAGCTGTTCCGAGTTCGGCGAGCAACGTTCTTTAGGACCGCGTCGGTCTGTGCACCTCGACGAGTGATCCCAAGGAGCTCCCGGAGTTCCTCTTGCACAAGTTTGTCCGAGGCCTCCGGATCATCACTGCGGATCCAAAGCGCCAATTCATCCAGTTGATCGTCGCTGTAAGCAGCGAGCGGCAACCCCCTTGCAAAGACGGGGCGAGGGCCACGGTCAGGGTGCGCGTCAGTGGGGACCTGCCCCTCTTCGTCCGATTCTGGTGAAACGGTTGGCTTCTCGCTGTCCTCGTCCTCTACGTCTGCTCCCTCATCCGACTGTTCTTGGTGGAAAAGATCGGGTTGCTCTTCCTCCGTCTCTTCCTCGTCGTTCAAAGCTGCGTCCGCAATAACGGTTTCCTCGCCGACAGAATCTGCGAAAGGAAGGGGTGCGCCTTCCAGGGCTTCCTCGGTCAACGTAAGAATGTCTTGGCTTTCAACATCGAGAATCCCCACGTCGTCGGCCTCAAGTTCAGCTTCGGCCGCCTCCTCGTGGGGGTCCGCGGCAGTTTCAGCCGAATCATCCTCGACGATTGCGGCCGCCACTGGTTGGGGTTCCTCTTCGATTTCGGCCACCCCAAGTGCTTCCGCGGCCGCGGGAGTCAAGGGCAACCCGACGCGCGCGTAATACTCATCCACCGCATCCAAGGTGAGATCAACAATCTTGCGGGCTTCACGGTTGGGGTCAATAAACACTGACATAGAAAGCACTGTGCGAACCTTCCACCCCAGGCTTTCTAACCGCTTCGTCCAGTGTCTATTACGAATGCGTTGCGAGGGCTCATTCATGTAAGCCTCGTTGTCGGTCAGGATCGCAACCAACAACTCATCGGGCACTTCAGGGTGTCCGATAGCCAGTGGAATCTGCATCCCGCCCTCAACGCCAAGGTTCGGAACGACGTTCAGCCCAAGACGGTGCAACCGCTCTGCCAGATCGGTAAGAAGCTGCTCGGGTTCCATGTCGATTTCTGTTTGATCACGGTCTTCGAGTTCTGAAAGCTCCCCAGCCACCTTGAGCAGGTCCAAGAGCACCTTCTCACCCTTGTGGTGCAGCCTGGACTCATCGATGTCGTCGGCGCTGAGCGTGGAGATCACGGTGACCTCGTCCCCCACACCCAATCCCAAATTCTCCATCCACTCGGTGCCATCATCCGTTGAGAGCACACCGAAATCATGGATTACACGACCGTGAGGGGTCTTGGCGAAGCCGACGGAGATTATGACTTCGTCAGCCCCGGTAACCGCCAAATCAGCCGGGAACATGACAATGTCTTCGGCACCACCGGCAGCTATGAGCTCTGCTTCCGTTTGCGGATCGGCACTTGCTGCCCGGGTGAGAGCCGTCCGGATCCGTTCCGCATGCCTCTCACTGAACGTCACAACCGCCAACGACTTACCATCGGGGTCCCGCAAGTGATCCATGACCAGTTCTACAACCGCGTCTACCTCATCCTTCGAAGACTCGATTGCGTGGCTCCCCGGGGCCGGCATACCGGTTCCCTGGACCTTCACGAAGCGAACTGTTCCACTGGACGCAGGTGTAGGTACTGCCACATGGGAGTCTGCCAACCCAAGGCTGGACAAGATTCGGTACGCCAATTGCCCAGTCGGCATCTGCTCCGGCTCAATTTCGACCACTGGAAGAGGCGTCCCCAGGGTCTCACCTGTGACCTCGCCAGGCGCGGGCCGGGTGTTCTCCACAACCACGGATTGGTCTGCCGAAGCGAGGATAGGAACCACCACCGCCACCGGAAGGTCTCTGAGGCCCGCGACAATAACCGCATCCACGGAGCGGCCGGACCGAACCAGTGCAGCCGCTTGGCTTGGCGCCGCGACCACAATCGGCATCAAATCCCACGGAAGGTTCGACGTCGCGAAAAGGTCCAGGGGATTCACGCCATCCTGCAACGCCGAGATCAGGTCAGAGCGCTGCTGCGGGTAGAGCCCCAACGACTCCCAGCCGCGGGCCCGCACCAGGCGCACCAACTCCGGCCCCAAAGACGCAACCTGCAGCGCATCTAGCTCCTGTGTTCGGGCCAAGCATTCCTGCAGTCCCTCCGGATCGAAGCCCCCCAGTCGTGGTTCGGAACTCAGCATGAAGCTGAGCGCCGACGCCCACCAAGCAAGGTCCAATTCCAACGCGAGGGATTCTCCGTCTACCCCCCTTGCCCTGAAATCTTCAACCAGCGGCTCAAGGCCTCGCTCACGGAGCTCGGCCTGGATCGCACCCAACTCTGGAACCTCTTTAGCCCTCTCCGGCTCCTGGTACAACCGCTCCAGAATTGTCGCCAACTCCTCAACATAAATCGCGTCAAGGTCACCGTAAACCGGTTCCAGGTAGGGACGAAGCACGTCTAGCTCAACGGTGGCCTGCCTCCAGGTCTCTTCGAGTTCATCAATCGAGTCGGGCACCGTAGGCCACGAATCCCGATCAGACTGATTGCTCCAGTCCAATCGGACTGATTGGACCCCTACCAGGGCTTCGTGCAGATCCTCTACATGAACCCCGGGGCGCACCAAGTCACGTGCCTGACGAACCAGATCGCGCCGGCGGGATCGCTTAAGGTTAATGTTCTTGGACTTCCGCCACTGCTTGGGCGCCGTAGCAACCACCATGTCGGCGGGGGAACGCTCCAGAGCGTCCTGCTTGAAAATATCCAAGTTAGCGCGAACGCGGGCGAGAAGGTCAAGCTGCTCCTTCCAGAGGCGAAGCGTAGAGGCCTGACGCAGGTCACACCGTGCTGCCGTGGTGCTCATCTGCATGCGCATTGCAGGAAGAATCTCGTCCGTCAGGCGCCCTAGCGCGCTCAGGATCGGGCCGATCTCTTCTGCCTCCGCGATCTCCACGCCATCCCACGCGCTTACCTCCGCGCGTCTGGTAAACAGCCCCAGCTCAGAGGCACGCGCCAGCAGCTCCCGCGTTTCTTCCCCACCGTCCGAGGAAATCTGCGACAAAACCACCTTCGGCAAACGTACCTGCGTCGCGGGAGGGTTGGGCAAAGACGTGAGATCCGTGAGTGCTTGCAAGGCTTGGAAAGCGGACACATTCCACGGGGGGAAAGGCTGGTGAAGTGCCTCCGTGTACCCGGAAAGCGTTTCGCGAGAGCGCTTCAACTCTGTTCGAAACTCTTCTGTGTCCCGGTCAGCCTCAACAAGTTCCTCGCTGAGGGCCGCATCAAGAAGCCTTTGCGCTATGTCTTGATCGTTCCCTTGGGGGGTGAAGTTTGCGACGACCGAAGTTACGCCCGTGTCGTCGAATACGTCCATGAGGTCGGAACAGAACCTGGGCCCGTTCGTTAGGACCAAAACGCTGCGTCCCGACTTCGCAATTGCGGCTGCGAAAGAAGCCGTCGTGCTGCTGGCAGTGTCCCTGCCATTCACGCGGGCAATCAGGGAGCCACCGTCCGCCACATTTTCGACTATGTCCAAGACCTGCGGCGTTTGGTCACCCAGACCAACTTCGCGCCATGGGTCACGGTCATAGGGGTTCGGCTCGATTTGTGGGGCGCCGATGTCTTGGCGAGCATCAGGGTCCCCCGCAAGCGCTCGCACGATCGGGGACTGGGCTAGCTTGTCGGTTTCCTGTAACTTCCGGTAAATGCTGCCTGCGGGGTGGGAGTACATTCCGAGCACGTGCTCTTCACGCAACTCAAAACCATCCAGTGACTCCCCAAGAACACGCAGGTGATCGAACGCGGTCCCCGGAAGGAATCCCTCCGGCCCGCGCATCAAGTCCCCAAGGGCTTCCGTATCAACTTCGGCCCCCGCGCTAGCAAGGGCTCCCAACAATCGGGAGTTGACCTCGACACCGGGAAGCAGTTGCAGTGTGACGGTTCCGTCGTCTGCGACGTCAAAGTTTACGCGCCGCAGCAGGACGGGAACGTCGGCGCCGCCCAAGCCGTCCCAGGTCGCGGTACCGATCGCCAGGTGCACATCAACCGCGCCATACATTTCCTTCTGCTTTGAGGCTGCATCAAGGAGTGCGTTGACTTTTGAACTGACCTCATTGAGGGCCGTGCGTTCTCTGACCAAAGTGTCCAGTCGCGTCACGTGGTCTACGTAGAGTTGCGCAATCCCTCCAGGGTGAACGTCTTCCAGTCGCACCCTCTGCGAAACGAAGGTGCCGGCGTCCTTGCGCAACAGGTCAACCATGTCGCTGGACCAGCCATCTACCGTGTCTTCGAAAGTTGGAGAGGGGGTTGCCGCGGATCCCTCGTCCCCCTCCTGTCCCTGGACGGACTCCACAGACTCATCAGAGGGCGAAGGCGTCACAACAGGCTCTTGAACACGGGCGCCATCTTCCCGAGGGCTCTGATCGGAAACCGGGGTCTCCGGAGCAGGGGCATCGGCACTTGAGTCGTTTTCACCTTTCGGCTGGGCTTCATCCGCGACTTCGGTGTCTTTTGAAACAGCAGTCGGGGCCTCGCCGCGATTCGTCGCGGAAGGCTTCGGCTGCTTACGTGAGAAAAATCTACGGGCCACGGAACCCAGGGTATCTACGAAACGTTCCAAGTTGGCTACGCCTTGCCGTGATGTGAGCAAGAAAAGGGAAACTGTTCCGCCCGGCGTCGCACCTTCCTCCGCGCGGTTTGCTCAACGCCGTAAGTCGCACCAAGATTAGTAGTGCAGACGGCAAGAGGAAGAAGGACCCCACAATGGCCGACGCCAAGCCAACCGCACATGTCCCCGCAGCAGGGAAGATTGTTTTCGCCCACCGCGGTCTCAACCACCAGGCTCCAGAAAACACGATGCCGGCTTTCCAGTTGGCGGCCGACTCGGGTGTCGAGTGGATAGAAACCGATGTGGACATCCTGAAGGATGGGACGGCCGTAATCCTCCATGATTCAACGCTGGACCGGACCACAAACATGTCCGGAAGCATGTATCTGTTTACGGTCGAAGATCTCCCTTCGATCGACGCCGGCGCGAAATTTGGGAAGGGGTACGAGGGAACCCCCATTCCGACCCTGGACGATCTGATCGACTTCCTGAACCGCAACCAAATCAACGCAAACATTGAGATCAAGCCCCATGAAGCGGGCGAGGCGGGGACGATGAAACTCATCGACCAGGTCATCACCGCCTTGGAGAAGCTTGATCCGGAGCGCGAAGTCATTGTGTCCTCGTTCTCCTCACTTACCCTGGAACGGTTCCACCAGAAGGCTCCCCAGTACGCAATCGCCCAGCTGTTCGATAGGTACACGTTAAGGCCGGAATGGCTGTCGGTCTTGGAGATGGTGGGCGCCACGTACATTCACGTCGAAGACGCGGACCCGCTGAGTGACGACGGGCTGAAAGAGGAATATGTGCGGGCGTTCTTAGACGCGGGATATGGCGTCAACGTCTGGACCGTTAATGATCCGAAGCGCGCTCAAGAGCTGTTCGACTGGGGTGTGACCGGTGTCTTCTCAGACGTAGCGGACGAACTGCTAGAAACCTCAGCGGATGAGTCGCCAGCGTAGCGCCCGTGTGTCCCCGACTGTCCTTGGCCGCGAAATACTTAGACTTTTCAAATAGGCTCATTCAACTCAACTACCGAAAGAGGAGATCACTTTGGCAGGTATAGTCGTTCTCGAAATTCTCGACTGGGTTTTCCTTGTCGCAGCACTAGTTGTCCTGGTTCTTCAATTCCAGGCAACCAATTCCAAGTCCTATAGCGCCCTGAACTCAGCCTTCTGGGTTCTGATGGCTGCGTGTTTCCTCATCAACGGGCTTGAGAGTTCCAGCTGGTGGATGTGGCTCTGGTTCATCGCCGCCGCCGCCTCCCTGGTCGCCGCTTTCGCCGGCCCCACCAGCCGTGGGACAGCACGCTTTAGCGAGTAGTCTCCTCCGATTGCAAGACCATTCACCGACTGGGCGTTCACGTTAGCGTGAGCGCCCAGCCTCATAAAATCGACCTGGCACCCTTCCGATTGACGCACAATCCTCGCCCAACTAGCGGCGCGACGGAACGCAACGGGAGGCCCGCGAACGAATCGGAGGGCTCATGACTCGCATTGTCGTAGCAATCGGCGGAAACGCCTTGGGGTACACCCCGTGGGAACAGATTGAGAATCTTCGTAAGGCCACACCCCACCTGGTTGGCCTTATCGAGGCGGGAAATGACGTGGTGTTCGCACACGGTAACGGCCCACAAGTCGGAATAATCAGCGCAGCCTTCGACACTGCTCACGATGTGAACCCCGCAAGCCCCGCGATGGAACTTCCCGAATCAACTGCGATGAGCCAGGGGTACATCGGCTACCACCTGCAACAGCAACTGGGAACGGAACTCGCACGTCGAGGCCTAGATCGCGAAGTAGCCACAATCGTCACACAGGTGGAAGTCGACCAAGAGGATCCTGCATTTGCAAATCCGACAAAACCGATCGGAGCTCCTGTTGATGCTGCAACGGCCGAGCAGATCATGCGCGACAACCCGGGCGTGATCTACAAAGAAGATTCCGGAAGAGGGTGGCGCCGCACGGTTGCTTCCCCAACGCCGCAGAACGTGGTGGAATCCAAACTTATCAATTCGCTGATTGACCTGGGCGTCGTTGCGATCGCCTGCGGTGGGGGCGGTGTGCCCGTGGTGAGCGAGGGCGAAACCGGACTGGTGGGTGTGCCCGCCGTCATTGACAAGGACCTGGCTTCGGCGGAACTGGCCGAAGAAATCGGGGCCGAGGAACTGCTTATCCTGACGGACGTTGCGACCGTAAAACTGAACTACGGTACGCCCCAGGAAGTTTCCCTCAAGGAAGTGACGGCGAAGGAACTCCAGGAGTATGCCGAAGCTGGGCACTTCGCCCCAGGCTCAATGCTTCCAAAGGTAAAGGCGGCAGCCCAGTTCGTGGCCGGTCATCCTGGGCGACGCGCACGAATTGCTTCGTTAGAGAACGTAGGAGACCCAGAATCCGGAACGCACGTTATCCCATAGCGTCTCCGCCCTCGTCCCTCCCCTACCGGCGGCACAAAGTTCATAAGTTCCCTCTTTGCTTTTCACACGTTCTTCACATGTTTGGTTGACAAAGTTCAACTAGACAAACGGGAGGACAACAAAGATGACTGCAGACTGGCCCTATTTTGTGGCCGACATCGTCCTGATCACCTTTTTAGTCTTGGTGCTTTACCGCCGCCGCCACGGCAGAAAAGACCTGGTAATAGCACTAATCGGTTCGAACATTGGTGTCATGGTGGTGGCTGCTGCTCTCCACGACATTTCGTCGGCCGCATCCATGGGAGTCGGGCTGGGGTTGTTTGGTGTTCTGTCCATTATCCGTTTGCGGTCCACTGAGCTGGAACATTACGACGTCGCCTACTACTTCTCGGCATTGGCCATGGGCCTCATAGCGGGCTTGGGTGTCGGAACTTTGTGGATGGCCTGCATATTGATGGCCCTCCGAATGATTGCCCTGGGGATAGTGGATTCCCCACTGCTCATGCCGGGTTCACGCCGTCAACGCATCACGTTGGATCACGCGATAACGGATGAGGCAGCTCTGCGTGCCGAGCTCAGCCGCGTCTTGAACGCGGAAGTCACCCACATCACCGTGCTGCACACCGATCTGATTCAAGACAAGACGGTCGTCGATGTTGTCTGTCGGGTCCGTTCAGGGGCAGTGGACTCGGGAGCACGGGAGAATCTGACTGCGAGAGCAAGTTGAAAACCGACGTGCAAGTCGAAAATCGCTTCCATCTTCTCGCAGACGAGATGGGGCAAATCAGTTTGGAAGAGCTGAATTTACGAGGCTCCCTACAAGTCCGCAAAGACAGAAAATACCTGATCACCTCGGACGAGGCCACCGACCTGCTGGAGTGGATAGCGCACTTGGGCGTGGTTAAGGACCCTCGGATTCTGAACCACGCGGGCACCCACAGCCACCAGCACGCCTCGACCTACTTCGACACTCCCGACCTGCGCTGCTACACGATGGGATTGCAGAAGGCACGCCGACGCTTCAAAACACGCACGCGCACGTACATCGACTCTGACTTGACCTTTCTGGAGGTAAAAACCAAGTCCAGAGTGGGAACCGTCAAAAACCGCATCCCCTGGGACCAACCGGGCAAGTTGGGACAAGGTGGCCTGGACTTCGTCAAGCAAATGGCCGGACTTTCTGAACAAATGATGCGCGCAGGTCTCACCCCGTCACTGGACACCGCCTACTGCCGCACCACCGTCCATGCAGCAGGCGAAGTGGGCGCGCGAATCACCTTTGACAGGGATCTGCACTGGCGTTCCCCCGGGCGCGGAATCGAGACGGAAAGCGCTTGGTGGATTATAGAAACAAAGACCTCGGGCCCCATCTCAGCGGTGGACCGAAAATTGTGGGAGTGGGGGCATCGCCCTCAACCAATTTCCAAGTACATGGTCGGCATCGCACAGTTTTCTCCGGAGCTTCCTACACAGCGGTGGACGAGGGCGATATCCACCATTACCAGTCCCAGCCACTGACAACGCGGTCACTGACAAAAGCGTGACTCACTTTAGGCACAATGGTTCTATGTCATCTTCTTCAAGCTTGGAAACCCCATCCTCCGCGGGCGGCCTCACTGGAGGCTTCGGCCCAGCTCTCATGAAATTGAAGGGAGAACTGCCAGATCTCCGACACCCCGATGGGTCAGCCGTACGTGCACTGGTTGTTGATGACGAACCCATGTTGGCGGACCTGGTGGTCATGGGCTTGACGCTCTGCGGTTGAGAAGCCATCGCGGTAAACGACGGCTGGGATGCCGTGGAAACAGCCAGGACTTTCAAGCCAGATGTTCTGGTCCTCGATTGGATGATGCCGGGCCTTGACGGACTGCAGGTCCTACAGAAAATCCGTAATGTCCAACCAGATGTACCCGCGTTGTTCCTCACCGCTAAGGACACTGTGGAGGACAAGGTTCACGCGCCTGTTGCCGGAGGCGACGACTATGTAACCAAGCCGTTTGCAATCGAAGAGGTCCTGATCCGACTACACCGACTGGTTGAAAGGGCTGGGATCGAAACCCTCGAAGAGGAAGAACTGGTGGTCGGTGATCTCTCCCTGAACGTTCGCACACGGGATGTGACCCGCGGAGGAGAGAAGGTAGAACTCACCGCCACGCAGTTCAACCTGCTCAAGTATTTGATGGAAAACCCGGGAACAGTGCTGTCCCGAAGCCAGATCCTGGATCGGGTTTGAAACTACGACTTCCAAGGCCAGTCAAACATCGTCGAACTCTACATCTCTTACTTGCGAAAGAAGATCGACGCTGGCCGGGCCCCCATGATTCACACGGTGAGGGGCGTGGGGTATGTCCTTCGCCCAGCGTGTCCAAAGAGCCCCGAAGACGGCGCCCAAACCGCGCCGATCAATCGCGCTGCACACGGCAGGAGGTGTGGTCGCCCTCGTTTTTCTGGTGCTGTGCGCCCTGGTCATCGGCAGCTATGCGGTGGTGAGCAGAACCGTCAATGAGCAACTTAATGAGACCGTCCGTCAAACCTGGCAGCGTGCAAGCACTGGATTTGCCGGACCGGAGCTTCTGTCCCCTACGATGCCCCCGCCCGGTGACGGCCCCCTGGAAACCCCCGGGTTGCCTGCTGGGACGATCGCAGGACTGTTTCTCTCCGGCGGAGCTGACCCCACGGTGGGCACAGTCGGTTT
>ERZ1032852.171-NODE-171-length-18189-cov-7.117293_pt1 | contig 18189 bp, 8 predicted proteins | sample MGYA00516689_ERZ1032852 | MGnify/ENA primary metagenome ERZ1032852 (study PRJEB33719, sample SAMN04262499) | wastewater metagenome | biome: rural village; feature: composting latrine chamber; material: composting feces with ash | place: El Salvador | collected...
CCCGGATACCGGTAAAAGCGAAAGGATTGGACAACGGGAACTACGAAACCATTGCCACAACCAACTGGCTGCCGTACTCTTGGTCTATCAACAACGTGGCTTTTGCCGAGGTGGGTCACACCAGCTTGGCTTACTGGCAAGCAGGGAGGTACGAAGAAGCGTATAAACTATTCAAAAGCAATATCCTCGATGGCATGTACTTGGGAGCAAGCCCGGGGAATATAGGACAAGTGAGCTTCTATGATGCTGCCAGGGGAGAGTGCTATCGCGATTTTGGCGACCCGGTGGGAGTCTACTCGCGCGTGCTGGTCCAAGGGCTTTTCGGCATCCTGCCCGATGCGATGAATGATAAATTGGTTGTCCGCCCGGGATTCCCTTCCGACTGGCAATTCGCGTCGATCGAGACTCCCGATATCGGTTTCGATTTTAAAAGAGAAAACAAGACCGATAGATACACCATAAAACCATCTTTCAATAAGGCATTGGCACTTACCCTCTTGGTTAAAGCACCTTACACCCGGATCAAAAGCATACGGGTGAATAACAAAGAGGCGGACTGGGATCTCCAAGAGTCGGTGAACAGCCCGATGGTGCAAATCGACTGTGACCTCTCTTCCCACTATACCATCGAGATTGAATGGGAGGGCGAACAGATACAGAACCAGCCGCTGGAATTGTCGGCATACAACCAACAACAAGTATCGATTAGCCAAGAGCAAACAATCGTAGAAGTGCACGATCCGCAAACCGTGCTAAGGGGGCTCGAAGTTGAGGGAAAGACCTTGTCGGGAAGCGTGGTGGGTGAGCCGGGATACCGTACCCTTTTCGCGAAAGTGCGCCAAGGAGACATGGAGTGGTGGAGGGCTATCTCGGTTCACGTGACAGAACCGGTCGAGATCGAGCACGACCCGGAAGAGTCCTCACTGCGTTTTGTCGTCAAGAACAACAGCAGCAAAGCCATTACTGCTGACATCCGGGTGAATGGACAAGTGATCGCGCGCGATAAAACGATGCCGGCACGCCAAGCCTCTTCGCCCGTGGGGGTAACGGAGCAGGACGCCGTGTTCGGCACAAACGTGGTGGAACTTATCAGCAACGGCAAGCTCATCCTCCGTGCCGAACTGGTTAACTGGAACCTTCCCAATCGAAATAGACGCTACGAGAGCGTGAATATCGATAAGCACTTGAACGCATCGGTCTCACGGATATTCAAGAACGAATACCTGACACCTCGCTCGCCATATACCACCTTGCAAATACCCAAGCAAGGTATCGGGGAGTGGTGCCACCCTACCCTCACGGCAGAAATAGACGATTCGGGCCTGAGAAGCGCCAGCAAGAACGGGGTGTTTCAAACCCCTTTCGGCATTCCTTTCCGAACCCCGTCCGACCAGTCACACAACATCCTGTTCACCACCTTATGGGACAATTACCCCACGCGGGCCACGATCCCGCTGACGGGCAAATCATCGCACGCGTACCTGCTGATGGCGGGATCTACCAACCACATGCAGTGCCACGTAACCAACGGGGAGGTGATTGTCGCCTACAAGGACGGGACAACATCGGTACTCGAACTGGTAAATCCGGAGACATGGGTACCGATAGAGCAGGATTTTTACTTGGATGGGTATGCCTTTCAATCGAAGCTTCCTCGCCCCTACCGGGTAGCGCTTAAAACCGGAAAAGTAAGCCGTACCTTCGAAGAGGAGGTAAAACCGGATGAAGTATACGGGCGATCGATAAATGGGGGGGCCGGGATCATCCTCGATATCCCCTTGGATAAAAACAAGGAGTTAGAGAGTATCGAGGTCAAATCAATCGCGAACGAAGTAGTAATAGGCCTGATGGCAGTCACATTAGTTCGATAAAAAACAATATGTACATGAAAAAGAAAATAGTCATCGCGATCAGCTTAGCGATAATGTGTTTTTCCCAGGGGGCATTGGCCCAAAAAACCGGGATATGGTTTGCCGATTCAGAGATGAAGCGGGCACCACAAGCATGGCAGCTCGATCATGGGAAGCGGCTCTACTTCGGGTATGCGCAAGGAGTGGGATGCCTCTCCATGCTCAAGGTGTGGAAAGAGACCAACGATCGGAAATACCTCGATTACGTGATTCAATGGGCGGATACCATCATTAACGACAATGGCGAAATCCACCTTTATAAAGTGGAAACCTATAACATTGACTATATCAACGCGGGAAAAGTGTTATTCGATGTGTACCGTCAGACGGGCAATGAGAAGTACAGGCTGGCGATGGACCGGTTGGTCAATCAGATGAAGCTCCATCCCCGTACCTTAGAAGGCGTTTTCTGGCATAAACTGATCTACCCTCACCAGATATGGCTCGACGGATTATATATGGGATCCCCCTTTCTGGCCGAATATGCAATTACATTCAACCAACCGGAGCTCATCGACGACGTGATCAATCAGTTCCTTGTATGTGCAAAACATACTTACGATGAAAAGACCGGATTGTATTATCACGCTTGGGATGAAAGTAAAAAGCAACGCTGGGCGAATAAAGAGACCGGGCAATCGCCCAATTTCTGGGGACGGGCTATCGGATGGTGGTTCATGGCACTGGTGGACGTGCTGGATTATATACCGGCCGACCACCCCAAGCGACAGGAGCTAGTGGGGATAATCCAGGGATTGGCCGAATCGCTTCCGGCGTACCAAGACAAAACCGGGCTTTGGTACCAGGTGCTGGATAAAGGGGATAAACCGGGCAATTACCTGGAAGCATCGGTCTCTTCCATGTTCATGTATTCATACGCCAAAGCAGTGAATAAAGGATACATCGATCAAAAGTACCGCCAGATTGCAGAAAAGGCGTATGACGGCCTAATGAAAGAACTTATTGTGAAAAATGAAGACGGCACCCTCACCCTGACGCAATGTTGCTCTGTCGGTGGATTGGGTGGAAACCCTTACCGTGATGGGAGCTTCGAGTATTACATCAGCGAGAAGATTCGCGATAACGACTCCAAAGCAACCGGCCCCTTTATCATGGGGTGTCTTGAATTAGGAAAATAAATAAAAACAGACATTTATGCACACGCGTAATTTATTCAAACAACTCTGCCTTATCTTGTCGATAAGCTTCGTGATCTCTTCATGTACAACAAACACTGGCCGGTCGACGGGTAGCTACGACTACCTGTACAAGGACCTACCTTTTGACATGCCGGTGCTGACACCTCCTTCCTTTCCGGATTACGATGTATCTATCACCGACTTCGGGGGAAAGGGAGACGGCACGTTTATCAATACCGAGGCCTTCGCGAAAGCCATCGAGCACCTCTCCCAACAAGGAGGGGGACGATTAATTATTCCCGCCGGCGTCTGGTTCACCGGCCCCATCGTGCTGCAAAGCAACATCAACCTGCACTTGACGGAGAGAGCCATCATCCTCTTCTCGCCGGATAAAGACCTCTACCCACTAGTGGAAACATCGTTCGAGGGGCTCGATACGCGCCGTTGCCAATCGCCCATCTGGGGAAAAGATTTGGAGAATATCGCGATCACCGGGAGCGGGGCAATCGATGGGAACGGCCATTACTGGCGGCCGCTCAAAAAGGAGAAAGCAACGGAGAGGTACTGGAAAAGTACCATCGCGAGAGGCGGTGCATTCAAACGGGACGACTACTGGATGCCTTCCGCTCAATACCTGCATGGCGACACCATTAGCGACATGAACGTGCCGCGGCACCTGAAGACGGAAGAGGAGTGGGCATCGGTCAAGGATTTCCTTCGCCCCGTGATGGTGAGCCTGCAAAACTGTACCAACGTGTTCCTGCAAGGGGTGATCTTCCAGAATTCACCGGCATGGAACCTTCACCCGCTCATGTGCGAGAACGTGATTATCGACGGGGTGCAGGTACGAAACCCATCATACGCTCAAAATGGCGATGGACTCGACCTGGAATCGTGTAAGAACGCGATCGTGGTGAACAGCACCTTCGACGTGGGGGATGACGGCATCTGCATAAAATCAGGCAAAGACGAAGACGGGAGAAGACGGGGGCGCCCCACGGAAAACCTCATCGTCTATAACTGCACCGTCTTTAAAGGACACGGGGGCTTCGTGGTGGGCAGCGAGATGTCGGGAGGAGTTAAAAATGTCTACGTCGCTAACTGCCAGTTCCTGGGAACAGACGTGGGCCTTCGCTTCAAAAGCCAGAGAGGGCGTGGTGGCACGGTCGAGAACATCCATATCACCAATATCAGCATGTTCGACATCGCTACCGAACCCATCCTCTTTAACCTGTACTACGGGGGGAAATCGGCCGTGGAGTCACTGGATGATGGCGACAGCATTGATAAGGAGGAAGTGTTCCCGGCGGTGGATGAAACAACCCCTGTCTTCAAGGATATCTACATCAGTCAGGTCACCTGTAGAAACGCCCGCCGGGCAATCTATTTCCACGGTTTGCCGGAGCAAAACATCGAGAACATTCGCGTCGAAGATGTTGTTATACATTCTAAAATAGGGGCCGAACTGCTGGAGGCAAGCAACATTACCTTTAAAAACGTGGAGATCTACCCGGAAGAGGGTGCAGTGCTGGCGATGAGCAACGTCAACGAGGTCACTATCGACAACTTGAAAGGCGGGGAGAAAATTGACACATTGATCCGGATTAATGGAAAACGGACCAGCGGCATTGTTGTCCCTTCCGAGTACAGCGATCAGCTGACGGTGGAGAAAGATGTTCCCGCGCAGGCCATAACAATACAGTAACCCATAAATAAAATATGAAACGAACAGCTCTACTACTAATTTGCGCGATGATTAGCGCCGTGTTCTACGCGAACAACCTATTCCCGGACGGCACGCCAATTCCGGAATGGTTCAACCAAAACGAGATAGTTGATATAAACACCTTGGGAGAAGCCTACCGGATTACCGACCACGGGGTGGTAACGGATAGCACCGTTATACAAACCGAAAAGATTCAATCGGTGATTGATTTGGCCCATCGGAGTGGGGGCGGCGTGATCGTGATCCCCGAAGGGGTCTTTCTAAGCGGATCGCTTTTTTTCAAGCAAGGCACCCATCTCTACCTGGAGAAAGATGCCGTCTTAAAAGGGAGCGATGACATCAGCAACTTCCCGATCCTGCCAACCCGCATCGAGGGACAAAGCATCAACTACTTCGCTGCCCTGGTTAATGCCGACGGGATCAACGGGTTCACCATATCCGGCGAGGGCACGATAAACGGGAACGGGCTGCGCTACTGGAAGTCGTTCTGGCTACGTAGGCAGGTAAACCCTAACTGCACGAATATCGAGGAGCTGAGGCCCCGCCTCGTCTATATCTCTAACTGCAAAGACGTGCAGATTTCGGGAGTAAAACTGATTAACTCCCCCTTTTGGACCACCCATCTCTATAAAAGCGAAAGGGTGAAGCTGCTTAACCTCCATATCTTCTCTCCCGAGGAGCCGGTCAAGGCACCCAGCACCGATGCCGTGGATATTGATGTGTGTACCGACGTCCACATCAAGAACTGCTACATGTCGGTAAACGACGACGCGATCGCCTTGAAAGGTGGAAAAGGGCCGTTGGCGGACAAGGATCCGAACAACGGCGGTAACCGGAATATAATCATCGAGGATTGTACCTTTGGCTTCTGCCATAGCTCCCTCACCTGCGGCAGCGAATCGATACATAACCGCAACATCGTATTCCGCCGCAACACGATCAACCAAGCTAAGCGCCTCCTGTGGCTCAAGATGCGCCCGGACACTCCCCAGAATTACGAGTATATCCTGGTGGAAGATATAACCGGGAATGCCTCCAGTTTCTTGTATATTAAGCCGTGGACCCAGTTTTTCGACTTACAGGGACAAGAGACGATGCCTCTCTCCTACTCGAGCAACGTCACGATGCGTAATATCACGCTCGACTGCGATGTACTGTTTGATGTAACGCGTTCAGACCAGTACGTGTTGTCTGACTTCACGTTCGAGAACCTAAACATCGAGGCGAAGAATCCCGAAATTTACAGCGATTACATCACTAACTTCACGATAAAGAACGCACGGGTTAACAACGAAGACCACACGTCGTTTATCCGGTAAGAAGTGCGAAACAGGATAGTGGAAAAATAAAAGAAAAGAGCACCCGGCGTCATTTAATGATGCCGGGTGCTCTCTTTTAGTGATAGTAAGAACGGTTAATCCTCGTAACCGATTATATATACATTAAACGATTGAGGTTGCGCGGTCACTCCTAACACGGTTCCGTCTACCTGAACGGTTGAGGAAACCGGGACAATGGCATCCGGTTGATCGAGTGTGTTTTCCGTGTCGGCTTCCCCTGTCAACAAGATCGCTTTTGCTTCCGGCTGTACCTTGGTTCTCCGGCTCAACCCGTCTAAGCGAATGCGTACCTCTTTATTCTCGTCCGACGCGTTTGCCACCTTCACGATGATCTCTTTCTTACCGGTATCGATGACCGACGAGGCATACAGGCCATCTTGCCCGGTAAGCGGCTTCTTATTCCACGTGAGCGGGAGGACGTTGGTTCCCGGGTAATGCCCGTAAAGCTTTTGCACGTAATAGTTCACCGAACGGGCTACCCGCAGGTTGTCAAACCAGATCAGATCGGGACGCCACTGCCATGCATCCACGTGGGCCAACAGCGGGGCATAAGTAGCCATATGCACAATATCGGCATTTCTTTCTAATCCCGTCATGAAGGCAGCCTCCGAGAGAGCCGACTCAAAATTGTTCTTTCGGTTTTGGTGGTGTGAGGCATACTCACCCGCAAATACTTTAGGCCCTTTCCGGTCATAGGAGTCGTACCGGTCTGCCTGGCTCAGGAACCAGTGCGGGGGGCGGTAGTAGTGCTCATCCACAAGATCCACTTTCAACCGCTTCATCTCCGGCCAGAGGTACTCGAAATCGTCGCCTTCGGCTTGTGGGCCCGAGCTTCCAATGATCTTGATCTCGGGGTATTCCGCCCGGATGGCGTCGATAAATTTCTCCAACCGTGCAGGGTATTCCGGTCCCCACTGCTCGTTGCCGATACCGATAAACTTCATGTTGAACGGCTCGGGATGTCCCATTTCAGCCCGTACCTTACCCCACTCGGTGGTTATATCGCCATTGGCAAACTCAATCAAGTCCAAAGCATCCTGTATATAATCTTGCAATTCACCCACCGGAACGTGACAATGTTCGCCCGTGTTCTGATACTGGCAGGATAACCCGACGTTAACCACGGGCAATGGCTCGGCCCCGATATCCTCGGAGAGCAGGAAAAGCTCGTAGAACCCCATCCCGTAAGTCTGGAAATAGTCGGGGAACAGCCGGTGTGCAAACGTGTAATGCCAACGGTTTTCATTCAACGGGCGATTCTCTACCGGGCCGACCGACTTCTTCCAATCGTACCGTGTCTCCAAATCGGTGCCTTCCACGATGCACCCGCCGGGAAAGCGGAATAGCCCGGGATTGAGCTCATCGAGTGCCTCCACCAAGTCTCTTCTTAGGCCATTTTCCCTGCCTTTCCACGTGTCGGTGGGAAAAAGGGAGATATGTTCCAGGTCTACCGGCCCCGCCGAAGTAAGGAAGATACGCAACGAAGCGTAGGCCTCCTCTTTTGGCGAGGTGAGCACCACCTCGTATTTTCTCCACTCCTTGGAATCGATAGCCAGTTCTTTCCGTTCGAAAGGGTTGTTGCCCGCGTCGATAAGTTCTATCCTGATTTTTTGTTCGTTGCCGTCAACGGAGCGAGCCCATACCGAGAAACGATAGGTAGCGTCCTGTTTCACGCCGATGCCGCGGAAGCCCGCGTTCTCCAGGCCGGTATGCTTGTGCCCGTGCCCCGCGTTTTCGAGGCGCACGTAGTGCGGGTTGCGCTCGAAAGGAGCCCCGTCGTTTCGTACCTCCACCTTGCCAAAGGTGTTCCAACCCATCAACGACTGGGGAAATTCAAACGATCGGTTCTTAACTAGTTCGGCATACAAGCCGCCATCGGCACCGAAATTGATATCTTCGAAGAATAACCCGTACATGGTGGATTGTATCTCCGCCCCGGGTTTCTTAGCGTTTACAACAAGCTCGTAAGCAGGATGCTGCGCGAGTATCGTACTGATGATGCACGATAAAGAGAGAATTAAAAAAGACTTCTTCATTGGTTATATTATTATTAACTTAAGTTTCGCATATGGCGTATTTACAACTAAATATCATGACTTCCACTATTTAGTGATTACGTGTAAAATATATTCTCCCTGATCAAGGAGTCGGGACTACCGGTTTGATGCTCCCGTCTTCATTAAATTCCATCCGGTCGAGACATACCTCCCGGTGGTAACCGGCGGCTTCTCCCCATTTGATCCCTTCGGGACGGAAAAAACGGTGATACACGATATACCACTCGTCTTTATCCTTAATCTTCAACGTGGAGTTATGCCCCGCGCCGTAAATCCCTTCCTCCGGAGATTTCGAGAGGATCAGGTTATTCTCGGGGATAGTGAGCGGTCCCATCGGTGAGTCGGAGGTAGCATAGCGCACCCGGTAGTCCTCGCTTCGGGTATCGTTTTCCGACCAAAGGAAATAGTAAATCCCGTTCCTGTAAAACAGGTGAATGGCTTCGCGGAAGGTTCTGTCGGGGGTCATCACTTTCAAGCTGTTTTCCTTGATGGATACCATATCGTCGTTCAGCTCCGCCACTGCCATGTAACCGTTGCCCCAGTAAATATAGTTTTTACCGCTCACCGGGTCATGGAACACGTCCGGGTCAATCTCCTGCCCTCCTCTCACTCCCTCGGGTTTGAAATCGATTAGTGGCTTGCCGGAATCCACGAATGGTCCGGCAGGATCGTCAGAGACGGCCACCCCTATCTTCTGGGCCGCGGTAAAATAGTAGTAGTACATGTACCCCTCCTTGGTCTCTTTCTCGATGATGCAGGGGGCCCACGCGTTTCTGTCGGCCCATGATACATCCTTGTTCAAGTCCAAGATAATGCCTTCATCTTTCCATTCGGTAAGATCTTCGGATGAAAACGTCTTGAAGTAGGTGCCCGACCAACCGTGATACCCATCGCTGGTGGGATAGATATAATACTTGTTGGTCTTATTGGAGTAGATCGCGTAGGGGTCGGCAAAGAAACCGTCGAGCACGGGATTGGATTTATTCATCGAAAACTCTTCCGGCTTACCCCACTTCTCGAGCAGGCCATCCAGCTCCTCCCTCGTGATGGGAATGACCGAACCGTGACGGGGATGGAAATCCATGGATATCTCGTGATCGATCACTTGAAAGTCCATCAGGTCGGTGCTTTCGGTAAACTGGTAGGCTCCTTTCATGTAAACGTCGTATATCAAGAGGTATTTATCGGAGTCGATCAGCTTAAAGACGCTGGATCCTTCCACCGCCTCCGGCGTTTGTTGCTTGTAACCCTCGTGCTCGATCCATTTTCCTGACGTGAGCGAGCGGGTGGTTGCCAGCTTGATGCCGTTGCCGTGCCCTTCCGTCTTGTAAAACATGTAGAACAGGCCATCCTTCAAGATGATATCGCCGTCGATGCATGAACGCCCGTTTTCCGGCAGGAAAAGCGGTTGAGGCTCGCCCTCCAGATCGGTAAAATCATCGTTCGCGTAGGCATAGTAGATGATATCCGGGCCGTTGCCGTGTTGCATCGACCAGTATACCATGTATTTCCCTGCTTCCGGATCGTAGATGGTTTGCGGTGCCCATACCCGCTTTAAATCTTCCTGCCCTTCGTACTTCTCCTGGATGTTGATAATGTTCGATGTCCAGTTAACCAGGTCGGTCGATGTGAGCATCACCATGGCGCGATTCGAATCCCATCCTTTGGAGGAGGTCATATCGGTCAACACCATGTAAAATGTTTTTCCATCTTCACCCCGCAAGATATGAGGGTCGCGCACGCCGCCGGTAGAGCTGATTTTCTTGGAATCAAGCACCGGCCTGTTGTTGTTGAGCGCGAAATAGTTATACCCGTTGCTGCTCACCGCGTAGTTCACCGCTTCTTCTTCTACCCTGTTACCGGTAAAATAGGCGAACAGGTAAGCCACGTACTCGGGCTCTCCCACTCGCTTGGAAAGGATCCGTACCCCGGTGATTTTTGCTGTCATGCTGCCGGGCATCGCCGCGAACTTCACGGTAAGGGTTTCGTTTCGAGAAATATTTTCGGGAAGGGGTACGATCAGTTTTTGTACCTCGCTCCCTTTATTCCCCGTCAAGGAAAGAGCTTTCACCCGTTCATCGTTGACGAGGATATCGAAGTTGCGGGAACGGTCGCCCCCGAAGTACTCCACGTGGAGATAACGGGCTTCACGGCGCGGGTTCCGCAGCTTATAGCTGAACCAGCCATTTGCTTCCCGCCAGCGGGTATCTTCAAAAGCGCCCGTCCTAGAGTTATCTGATTCAATAAAGTGATCCGACTCCGGCTGTTGTTCACCGGCGACCACCCTATCCACGGTGACCGCGTCTAATTGCAATTGTTCCGCTTCTTGCCTCTCCTGCTCGTACCGGATCCTTTCTGCTTCCTCCTCGGTCGCCTGCGGCCAGTAGAGGATATAGCGAGATTCGTGTAAGTTAAAGAAAGGCACCAGTTCCATGCCCCCCTCGTACTCCTCGGGGTAGAGGTTAGTGAGGCGGAACGTGAGCGGCTTGCCGGGTACCGGTGAGAGATAGGAGGTCAGTTTACCGGGGTCTCCCACGAGCATCGGCATATTTTTTAACGGCACCTGCTTACCGTGCGCGATATGGCCGCCCCTGCTGTCATCCGCGAACAATCCGGTTTGGTCTTCGCTACTTGTCTTGGCTGCCAGCACTACAGGGCCATACGAGAAAGAGTAGTAACCCGATTTATCCGGCATCTGCTCGGCTTTCAGCGTCATGGGCATCTCCATCACCACCTTATCGCCTTTTCTCCATCTCCTGTTGATAGGAATATAGCCGTTCTGGTTCTCCACCGCGTGCGGCTTGCCGTTTACCTTCACCTGCACGTCGCCTTCCGCTGCCCAACCGGGATAACGGAGCCACAAGGTGAACTGCTTGCGTTTACGGGGGTTCACGGTGATCCGGGTAGCAGCTTCGTACGGGAAATTGTTCTCTTGGATAATTTCCGTATCCTGTTCTTTCCACTGCAACGACGAGGGTATAAAAAGATTGACGTAAAGTTCATTCTCCCCGTGCGCGTAGATCATTTCGCCATACTTCGAGTGATTCTCGATACCCGACCCCACGCAACACCACATGCTGGTGTGCGGTTGCGAGTAGACACGGTAGTGTCCGGGGCGCATCTGCGTGAAATAGACCAGCCCGCCCGTTCGTGGGTTTTGCGTGGAGAGGATATGGTTATAGAGCGCTCGTTCGTAATAATCCACGTATTTTTTATCTTTCGATGTACGGTACAGCATCATACTTAACCGCAGCATATTATACGTGTTACAGGTCTCGGGACCTTCGATGCTACTAATCATCCGGGAGAAGTCGTCTACCGGGTTAAAATGCTCGGAGACACTGTTGCCACCGATGGATATCGACCGGTTTTCCACCACGGTTTCCCAGAAAAAGCGAGCTGCCTCTTCCCACGACTCGTTCTCCTCGAGATCGGCAATCCGTTTGAATCCTAACACTTTTGGTATCTGGGTGTTCGCGTGCATCCCGGTCAGCTCGTCCCGCTGCTCCAAGAGCGGGTTCAGTACCAGCTGGTGGGAGAACTTCCGCGCCAGTTCCAGGTATCGTTGATCCCCGGTGATGGCTGCCACATCGGCAAAAGTCTCGTTCAATCCCCCGTGCTCGCTGCGAAGCATATCTTGCAGTTGTTCTTCCGACAGGTTATCCACGAGCTTTATCGCCCAGTCGGTCATCTTCACCAGCATCTCCTTTGCCTCTTCGTTTCCGGCCACCAGCCAAGCGTCCCTCAGCCCGGCATAGGTCTTGTGGATATTGTAGAGCGGCACCCACTTCCCGTTCAGGTTGAAGCCTCCGGCACGGATATCCCCGGCAGCCACCTCTTCCCAGATGGCTTTCCCACCCGGAACGCCACCGATATAACCATTACCGTTGGCATCTTGGCAACGCTTTAACTCGTCTATCATGTAATCCAGCCGGTTCTTCACCTGCCCGTCGCCGGTAGACGCGTACATCAGCGACAATCCGGAGAGGTAGTGCCCGCCGATATGGCCATCAAGCCCTGTATTTTCCCAGTTGGTATAACTCTCGGCCTTGGGTGTCAGTCCCGCTTCTCGCAAGAAAGGAGCGAGCAGGCGATCGGCGTCCAACTCCAGCAGGTACTGCTTGTTTAATTCTTCCGCGTGTTTGAAAGGTCCATCCAAAAGTGTTACATCCTGTAGACTGAAATATTCTACCCTCGCGTCTACTTGCGCGGTAGCTAAAGTGACGCAGGCCAAACAGGTCAGGAGCCAGGTAAACTTTCTTATATCCATTCTAATATCCTTGATTGTTAATTCAACTCTCTCTCACATTCAAATCAGAACTCCATTTCCAGTCCCCAGTGCCCGGCCAATTTCTCGGCTTCCTCTTTGGTGAGGCTAATCACGGCCCCGTGCTTGGGTGAACTGAAGTTGGTAGTCTTCATCACTCCCTCGTTAAACCGTCCCAGGTGAGTAAAAGTCTCGAAGTCGGTTGTTTCGGCAAACCCGAAATTATGCGGCTGGATACTAAAAATGTCGTACATCAACACCCAAGTATCTTCGCCCTGGCGTTTCCACACGTTGGGTGCTTCGCAAGAGCCCGACTCAAAATCGATCTGGTCGGGTTGATACACGTAACCACTATTGATCTTATCGGAGATAGCCATTTTGATCCCTGCCGGCCCTTCCTGCGCGACATAGGTCATCAAGAACCGCCCGTCGGGCATGGGCGTGATATCGGCATCCAGCACTTGGATTTCAGGATCGGGGTATTCGAAAATCAGTTCAGGCTCGGAAAGTAAGGTGGTAAACGCGTCGTCGGTATACGCGTAATACATCCTTGTTTTACCACCGTCAAGCCGCATGGTAAAGTAAAGCATCATCTTCCCCTCCACCTCGTCGTAAATAGTCTGCGGTGCCCATGCACAGGAGACATTCAGGTGCGGGAACAGTTCCTCCACCAGCACGTTGCTTCGGGTCCAGTTAATCAGGTCGAACGATTTCATCAACACGAAGCCCCGGTTATTTCCCCACCCGTGGAGAGCACCATCGCGTTCCCACTCGGTTTCTCGGTACCCTTCGCGCTGCGCGAAAATATGGAGATCGGTCATTGCCACGTAAAACGCGCCATCGGGCCCGCGCGTGATGTGCGGGTCTCGAATACCTTGCTGTGTGGCAATGGTATCGCCACCGATCACGGGTTGGCCGTTGTTCACGTCGGTAAACGTGTAGCCGTCGGGGCTCAACGCCATAAAAAGGCTGTGGGTAGGATCGGTGAAATATACCAACAGGTAACCGCCCATATCTTTCTCACCGGCTACCGGCTTGCAAGAGTAGGATATCGATAGCAAGCACGCGAGTGAAATCAGTAGTGTTATTTTTTGTTTGTTCATTGTCATTATTTCTTTGTTTTCACGCGAATCACAGAGAAAGAATAAGCCGGCAATTCATATTCGAACTGTTCTGAAACCGTTAGCGCGGACTCCTCCGGCTTCACGTTTTTATCATTTAGTTCTCCCTTCATTACTGCCAGAAACGACGGGGCAGCGGTGTCGATCTGCATGCCCGGCAGCTCGATGGATGATGCAACGGGAACGGGGAGTAAATTGACCAGTTTAATGATCAGGTCATTGGTCTCGTCATCGATCACGAAGGAGGAAGCGATCCGTTTTTTCACATCCTCCCTGTTATCTGAGCGAACAACGCGGGCAGGCAGGTACTCGTTCCCCGCGTGATGTCCGAACAGTTTCTGCACATGGTATCCCGCGGTGGGTTTCACTTCGGTGTTGTTGAAGTAAATCAGGTCGGGGTTCCACTGCGTGAACCCTTCTTTTGCCAACAAGGGGGCGTACGAGGTCATCGCCACGATATCGCCGTTCCGTTCAATATTGATCAGGTGCAATGCCTCGCTAAGTGCCGTCTCCAGGTTATTGTGGCGGCCCGGTACATGGGCAGCGTACTCTCCCAGGTATACCCGCGCTTTCGATCGGTCATACCTGTCGTAATAATCCTGGTTGTTGAGGTACCACCCGGGCGGTTGGTAGTAATGTTCGTCCACCAGGGTTAACCCCAGCTCGGTAGCCAGATTCCATCCCTCCACGTAGTCGGATCCTTCGCTGAACGGGCCGGCTGTACCAATCACCACTATCTCGGGATATTTCTCTTTGATCGCGTCGTGGATCATCTTGAACCGCTCGATAAAAACGGTAGAGATCAGGTCTTCGTTACCCACCCCGATATATTTTAGGTTAAAGGGTTCCGGATGTCCCGCCTCGGCTCTTTTTCGTCCCCACTCCGATTTCGCATCACCGTTAGCATACTCGATCAGGTTGAGCACCGATTGGATATATTCGTCCATCTCTTCCATCGGGATCCCTCCTTGTTGTCCCCCGATCGCGCAACCGTGATGTGCCGAGTTCTGGCAGGGAACGCCTGCCGCCACCACCGGGATGGGTTCGGCACCGATATCCTCGCAGAACTGGAAGTACTCGAAGTAGCCCAGCCCGAATGACTGGTGGTATCCCCACAGGTTGCGTTGCGGCTTACGTGCCTCCAGCGGACCGATGGTATTCTCCCAGCGGTAGATATTCCCGATACCGTCACCATGGGCAACGCACCCGCCCGGGAATCGCATGAACCGGGGTTTCAGGTCGGCCAGCACCTCCGCCAAGTCGGCCCGCAGCCCGTTTTCGCGTCCTTTAAACGTGTTCCGGGGGAACAAGGAGATCATGTCCAAGTCCACCCGCCCGGTTTGTTGGGGGATAATTTCGATCCGGGCATTGGCTGTCGTGCCGGTAGCCGTGATAACAGCTTGCAGTTTTCTCCAGTCGCTCGCGATGGCACGGGTGGTGGCTTTCCCGTACACCTCGCCGTTCTCTCCGATGAGCCTCACGAGTACCCGTCCCCTCTTCCTTTCAGGGCTACGTGCAAAAAGCGAGAGGTCATACTTCTCTCCCGCTTTCACCGGGATGCCGTTAAACCCCTCGTTGACGAGGGCAGTCCCCACCTTATCAACCTGTAGAACCGCGTAGTGTTTGTTATTGGGATGGATGGGAGAAACCGTGTCAACTTGAAACTCGTTCCCGTTGACGACCGACCAGGCGGTGCGGCTGTTCCAGTTCTTATCCCTTCCTTCCTTGTCGCTCATCGCGTACTCGAAGCCCCGGTTTTGTACCAGCTCGGCATACAGTCCCCCGTCGGCAGCGTAGTTAATATCCTCGTAAAAGATACCGATCAACATATCGCTGATCGTTTTCGCTTGTTGGAGATCCGGCGTGATAGAGATGGAGATGGGTTCCTTGAACTGTTCAGGGTTCATCGCCACCCTCTCCCCGTTTAAGCGGTGCTTGTACGCGGCCAGCCTCTGCGCGTTCACGAGCCTATCCACCACGTCCCAGGCCACGCGATGAGCCGTTCCCACACGTGTTTCCCCGTCGATGACAGCGTTGCTTCTTCCCTCTTCATTCTCGTTGCTCCTCTCGGCGAGGGTATACGTTTTGAAGTTACCGGTAACGCTTTGAAACACGCCTTTCGTGGCCGCGTCGCTCTGCCAAACCACGCGGTATTTACCGCTTCGGGCATCATGGGATATCTCCGGCCTGAGGCAGTTCCCATTCGCCATCAAAACCGGGTAAGATTGCGGCATCCAATAGAGCAGGTCGGAGGATACGGTATGCGCGATGGCTCCATCCTGGTTGTTCAGGCTCCACACGCAATGCCACTGCCCGTCCGGAGCTTGAAGCAAGAATGGGTCGTACATCTTTTTTTGGGATCCCCACCGCCCGTAGTCCGAACGCAAGAAGGTATGTCGTTCGCCAATGGCGTGCCAGTTATCTTTATCGATGCTCTACGCGAAATAGAGTCCGCCCCCGTGCTCATCACCATAAGCAAAGAGATACGCCGAATCGGGCTCGTTCGCTCGTAGAAAGAGAATATTGAATACCAGTATTCCCAGGGAAAAAAATATCTTTTTACTTTTTTTCTCGGTTACCATCATTACAGAACAAATTTTATAAATAGATTCAAGTTTCGTCGTGCTATTGCAATAAAAGCCTCCGTTTTAACCGCGCACCTATTAAATTACACACGAAAGGTAGAAAACAAGCGGAATCCGGATCGGGTATCCGCTTGTCGACAAACTCGGATTTTACCAGAAATAGATGTAGAATGCCACGGTAATTCCCAGAATAATCACCGTGTGAATGATGTCCCACTTGTTCCAGCTCGCCCGCGTTTCGGCACGTTGTTCGGGGGTAGCAGTTCCGAAGACCAGCCCTTGTATTTTTTGGGCCGACGGTGCTTTGGTAAGCAAGCTGACCACGATCACCACAACCATACAGAACAGGAACATCCAACCGCAGAAGAAGAGCCAGTTGACATCGTAAAAGACCGCCTTAAAGAGGTTCTGTGACGGATTCACGGCATTGCTGTAAAAGACGTTGGCCCCTAACCGGGTGAGCCCGATAACCATCCCCGCGATCAATCCCCACATACCTCCTTTGGCACTGGCACGTTTCCAGGTAACTCCCAGCAGGAACGCCGAAGCAATACCCGGTGCAAGTACCGACTGCACATCCTGCAGGTAAGCATACAACACGTCCCCTACACTCCTCATAACAGGAATCCAGAGTACACCTAATACCACGATGACCACCGTGGCAGTTTGCCCGATAACCACTAATTTCTTTTCGGAAGTATTGGGTTTAAACCGTTTATAAAAATCGATGGTAAACAACATCGACGAAGAGTTAAACAATGATGCCAAGGAGCTCATCAACGCCGCCAAAATCCCGCAAACGACCAATCCTTTCACCCCAGCCGGCAACAACTTAGCCACCAATGTAGGGAAAGCGGCGTCGGCATTATGCACGCCACTCTCCAACAAGGGAAGGAAACCACCGTCGGGTAGGCTCTGCTGGTGCAGGGCGTAAGCAACCATACCCGGTATCAGGAATAGAAATACGGGAAGTAGTTTCAGGTATGCCCCGAAGATGCTTCCCCGTCGGGATGCTCGCTGGTTTTTCCCCGACAGCACACGCTGAACGATATACTGGTCGGTACACCAGTACCAGAACCCAATAATGGCCGACCCTACTAGGGCGCCCAGCCACGGGAAGTTGGCATCGCGATTGCTACGCATCAGGTTGGTCATGGTGTCACCATATTCATTCACGGGGGTAGCCCCTGCAATACGCATCATCTCATCCCATCCGCCCAGCTCACGAAGTCCCAACACCAATATAATCACGGATCCTAACAACAATATTGGCGTTTGGAGGACCGACGTGTATAGTACTGATTTCATCCCCCCGAAAATAGTGTAAACGGCCGTGATCAGAATCAACCCGATCGCGGAAATCCAAAAGAAATCGATTCCCCACAATTCTTGTATGCCAAAGACTTGTTGGAAGACAAGCCCGCCGGCATATACCGTTACGGCCACTTTGGTCAACACGTAACTCACTAGCGAGATGATGGACAAAATTGTCCGTGATTGAGGATTATAGCGGCGTTCTAAAAACTCGGGCATGGTATATACCATACTGCGTGAATAAAACGGCACGAACACCCATCCCAAGATCAGGATCATCCAACCCTGTATTTCCCAGTGAGCCATAGCCATACCGCTTGACGCGCCCGCGCCTGCCAGTCCTATCAGGTGTTCAGATCCAATATTGGAAGCAAAAATAGATGCCCCGATGGCAATCCATGTAGCATCCCGTCCGCCTAGGAAATAATCCGCGGAGTTATCCTGTTTTTGCTTCATCACCCATACGATAAGGCCGATAAGGACGAAACAGAATAATATAATAACAATCCAATCTAATAGAGCCATAATTTATTTTTTATCCGATTCATTGATTTACTTCGTTCTCAGTAAAAAGAGCTACCTGTTGATACTTTTTATATAAATCCATGTATAACGCGTGATTTTTTTCGTTCGGGTGGTACTCGAAAGCAAACCCCTGCCCCATCGCCTTTTGGGCAACGACCACCAGGCGCTGCGTCACGACATCGCCCTGCAGACCGCCGTCGATACC
>ERZ1032852.172-NODE-172-length-18143-cov-15.931833_pt1 | contig 18143 bp, 15 predicted proteins | sample MGYA00516689_ERZ1032852 | MGnify/ENA primary metagenome ERZ1032852 (study PRJEB33719, sample SAMN04262499) | wastewater metagenome | biome: rural village; feature: composting latrine chamber; material: composting feces with ash | place: El Salvador | collected...
CGACTGGATGGTGGATCGGATAGGCGGCTTCGGTCAGTTCATTTTCTTCGGCGTGATCCTCATTGTTGTTACGGCAGTCTCCGCCGTCGCGTGGCTGCGCTACTCGGGGTACGACCTTTCCGTCGACAAGAAAGAAGGTAAGGAGCGTGCGCGGTCGCAGCTGAAGCGGCGCCGTTAGAACGCGAGCTGCACCTGGCGAGTGCCTCGCCCTTTGAGGACTGTCCGTTCCCGTTCTTCAAGGGTGCGCAGCGACTCTGGAGTCCAGCGGTACGTGAACCCGAAGCCCTCCTTCACGTTTTGGTAAGACAGTCGGTCGAATCCTGAGGGGATCTCGAAGGCCGCGCCGCTGCTAAAACGTACGTGGCGGTCGTGGTGCATGTGGGTGGCCTTAACGGATTCGGCAAGGAGGATCTCCACACTGCCCAGTCGCTCGAACCGATCAGGCAGTGTGTCTTTCAGCATCTGTTCCGCCGCGTCCGGGTCGGACGGGACGCTCTCACTCCCGTACTGTCCGGGTAGTCCCCTGGCGCCAATCAGTTTCACGCTGGCACCCTGTCTTGCGTGCTTGTCTAAGCTTTTCAGGATCCACCCGACGTGCTCATCCCATGGCCGCTCCGCCAGTTTCGAGAACAGATATTTGTCGAAGAGAACGATCTCTGAGCTGACCGCTGCGAAGGGGGCGAATAGGGTGAGCCACACCGTGTCGCGTGCGATTCCAGGAGCAAAGGAACCCGTCTCAAGGAGGTCTGCGCGTTGGCGGTACAGTTTTGACTCCGAGATCGAGCCGGGGACGCTCACCTCTAACCCGGGGAATGCCTCCGTGATCCCGGTTTCGGCTTCCGGGAACACCCTGGAGTAAGTGGCGGTGCTGGCAACGGAGACGATGGGTGCCCCTGTTGTTAGCCCTTGCAGGTCTTTAGGGGCTTGGGCGGAATCTGGGTCTTCAGCCCAAGCGGGGTCAGCTGCGACGACGCGCCCCTTGTGGTACATCGACAGAATCAGTTCTTGCCACTTCTTCTGCTCGGCCGGGCTCAGCTGAGGGGACTTCACCGAGTTCAGCCACTGGTCCGCCTCCGCCTTTGACGTGAATCGCAGCAGCCCGTGACGGCGAAGCAGATCCATGAGTTGCGCCTGAAGTGCCGGAGCGTCGAACCCAGCCTGCGATTTCGCGGTTTGCAGGACGGCCGCAGGGCTCACGTGAACGTTGAAGAGCATGGTCAGTCGCCGAAGAGCTCAGAGAACTGTTCATCGAAGAACCCGCCCGGCCAGTGGTCCAGGAACTCTCCGTCGGCTCCAAGCCGAAGTTCTTGAATGTGAGCTCTTCCCTCTGCGTCTTGGTCAATGTAGAGGACCAGTACGTCGCCTGCAGAGATAACCTGTTCGCGAATCCGGCGTTGGATACGCAGGATCAACGTCTCGCTGTGGGTTTCAATGATCACCTGGTTGGCCCGCCCGCTCTCATCCACGGACTCAATGAAGATGTCTGCTAGTTCGGATTGCATCGCCGGGTGCAGGTGAATCTCCGGCTGCTCAACCATGATGACGCTGGAGCGTCGAGCTGAGAGTTCGGTGACGATGGGGAGCACTTGAGAGATCCCGAACCCGACATCCGCCGGGGTCAGGACCACTCCGCTACGGCGGTCCGTGAGCAGCAGTGAGGCAACCTCGCCCAGTGTTTCACGCAGCTCGGGTGCAACCGGGTTCACTACGGTGAGGTCGTAGTTGATTCCCAGTCGGTTCAGCTGTTTTGAAACCTCGGTTTGCTCCGAAGGGTTGTCGAGTAGGTGGAAGGGGGTATCGAAGCTGCCTTCAGCAGTCGAGCGAGTTGTCGACCGCCTTGGCGCTTGGCGCAGAGGGCCCAGGTAGACCATGCGGTCTGCCAGGACCAGGGCTTCATCAGAGATCGCGCCGAACAGTGAAGAGACGTCGCTCAGCTGTTCCAAGGCCCAGCGGTGGAAAGCGGAACCCGAGGTGCGGTACTGAACTTCGGACAGAAAGTCTTTGTCTAGTCCTCCGATGCCAATCCCGTTCGGGACGAAACTGACCGGTGGGAGGCTGCCTGGGCTCACTCCCTCGAACGGGTCTGCAGTGGGCTTCTTTTGAGCGGTGCCCGGCCCGTAAAGCAGGTTCTGTGATTCCAGCAGTCGCACCACGTGTTTGAACTGGCCCAGACCAAGCACGTAGTCGGGTGCTTGGTAGTTGAAGTCGAAGGTGTTTTCGCCAAGTCCCAAAACCAACTCGGTTGGCATTCCTGTTTCGGATGTCTGAGGGTAAGCGAACTCCAGTTGGAACAGCCGCTGCTGGCCCGGGTCGGGGAGCCCTGCGCGCGAGTCCAGTGTGGGGGAGGAAGCGAAGGTGACCCCAAGTTTCATAACCGCGCTCAGGTCGTGCCCGTGGAGCAGGCCTGCGAGGCTCCCAAGGTCTTCGGCGCCGTCTGGTTTGAACCTGCCGGCCCGTAGCGACTGCCTCAGGAGTAGCAGAGATTGAATGAGGGAGGACTTGCCCGCTGAGTTCTGCCCGTAGAGCAGGGTGAGCGGGCGAAGAGGGATTGTCTGCTTGGCTTCTACGCTCTTGAAGTTTTGCAGGGTGAGGGATGTGAGTAGACGCCCTGCAGGGGTGGGTCTGCTTCGAGCTTCTTCCGGTGGAAGCGCCAAATGAAGTTGGGGAGCGAACCCTTTTGTGATGAGCTCCTGGGCCGGCACTAGTCCTGCGACCCAGTCTGGTGTCTCCCCTAGAACGGCATCTTTCGACCACTGGCGCACCAGCTGCCCGACTTCGGCGCAGCGCTCCTGGTCGTCCCCAAGGAGGGCTGCGGCGGAGACCATGAGGACACGATCTTCTTTTCGGGGGTCCCTCTGGCCGGAGATGATCCACAAGAACGCGCCAGTTTCTGAACCCAGGATGAATCCAGGAGGCAGGGCGATTACTGCTTGGAGTCTGCCTTCTTCTAGGAGTCGGCGTCTCACGGCGGCGAGCTGTGTGCGGTTTGAGGTGGAGGCGGGTGGCATCACGAGCGCGCCTTGCCCGGTTTCCGTAACGGATGAGGCGACTAGGGCAAGCCAGGCGGCGCTTCCGTCGACTGTGCGTCCCGTTTCTGGGACTTGCCGAAGCAGGTTTGGGTTGACCTCGCGGGTCGTCAGCTGCGTGTTCAGGGGTGGTTGGCAGACGACAAGGTCGAACCTTTCTGCCGGCGGTCTTAGCAGTGAGTCGCGCAGTTCGATTTCTGCGTCTTTCACACCCAGCATCGACAGTCGCAGGTCTGCGACGAAGCAGGCTTCAGGGTTGGTGTCGGCGCCAAGTACGCGGGTTTCCGGGGTCGCTAGCGCGGTGAGGGTTCCTCCGTGGCCGCACGCGGGGTCAAAGATGTTGGACGCAGGCTCCAGCACGCTGGCAAACAGACGGTTCAGTTTGGTGGAAGTCACGACTTGGGCCGCAGCTAATCCTGTGGTCGCGTCGCGGGCGTCTAGTAGGTCCTCTACTTCTGCCCCCAGATCTGCACCACGGTCCAGCAGGCCGGTAACGGCCGCATCGACTTTCGCGGCGACCCGTGCAGCGACCGCGTCCTTGTGCCCCTGCACCCCGTGGCGGCCCATGAGGTCCGATGGGCGACCGGGAGCCTTCTGGGCCCAACCTTGATACAGCCTTTCAAGGGCGTAAGCGATGAAGGCTTCTGGGGATGGGGCCTGCGCGGCCTGAACGGAAAGCGGGATTTTAGAGGAGGGCTCTTTCACACTGGCAGCTTACGGCTTCCGAGCATCCCACGGTGCGTCAGCTCCCCGCAGGCCCTCCAGCGTTCCTGAGAGGATCGCGACCTGGAGCGCTAGCACACCGGCGACAAGGGAAGGGCTTTGACATCTTCCTTCGAGGATCCAGCGGACCAGTGTCTCCCTCTTTTCAAAACCGGCGGTCATGACTGCTTCTTCGCCGTCTGCCACGAACCCCTCGGGCAGGGGTGCCGCGCTGAGGTCGCGGGCTAGGAAGACCCGGAGTGTTTCTGCGCAGGCGCCAGGGGTCGTGAAGAGGTCGACCAGTGTGTTCCACCGGCCCGCCTGCAGCTGCGCTTCTTCCGCTAGTTCCCGGGCTGCTGCCTGCTGGTAGTCCTCACCGTCCACGTCCAGCAGTCCAGCAGGGATTTCAACCAGTTCCATGCGGACAGGGTGCCGGTATTGGCGCACGACCGCGATCCGGTCGCCTTCTTCGTCCCATGCGACAATTGCCACAGCCCCGGGGTGGGTCAGGAACTGCCTCTTCAGTAGCTCTCCCGTTGGGGTTTCAACGGTTTCTTCAACGAAACTGGAGATGGTGCCGCTGCCCAGCACTTCGTGAGACAGCGCAGGCCACCGCATCTTTTTGTCGGCACTCATAGGTGTGGAACCCCTTCCGGCCTGGCGATTTGCGATGGATATGACGCCATTCTACTGCTGCCCTTCGGTGACTTCCGCTCTCAGCGTGCGCGCTTGCGGGGGACTCTGGGGCCTGCCTGACTTACCCGGGCAACAAAAAAAGGGGGGACCACCCAGCGTCCCCAAAACACGACTTGCCGGCCAGGAGCCGGATAATAAAGGAACGAAAATGACTGAAAAGAAGAACGGTCGCGCGCGTAAAATCGCCGCTGGCTCACTACTAGGGCTCGGCCTACTGGGCCTAGGGGTTGCGGCTGCGTCGCAGCTGGACCTGGTCTGGGGTGGAAACTTCCAGGCGGGCGCAGTTGAGGTTAAGGCCGACTGCCAGACCGATGAAATCGCTGTCGGTCACGCCGCCCCCGCCTTTGCTGGCGCCGCCGACGTGCCATGGAGCATTGCGTCGGTGAGCTTCTCGGACATTGACGGGAAATGCTTAGGCCTGGCCTACGAAACGGCCTACAAGGTCGACGGAGGCACCGGCTGGGTGAAGCTGTCGGGCGGCACCGTTGGCGGGGACGTCATCACCAACAGCATTCCGGAAGATGCGGATGTCCAAGAAATCACTGACTTCGCGCTCACCATCCACGGCAACAACTAAGGGACCTGGCGTAGCCCAGGACCTAGAAGCGGCGGACATGAGGTCCGGCGAGCGGAAGAAGCCCTGGCTGAGGCGGACACTGTCCTTCCTTGGCTGGGGCCTCTTTGTCGCTCTGGTCATCGCCCTTTGGCCAACTGCGCTTGGGGGTCCCACCTCTTTCGTGATTGTCACCGGAAAGTCCACGGAGCCGACCCTCTACCAGGGAGACCTGGTGATGCTTCGGACCGAAACCTACGAAGTAGGTGACGTAGTCAGCTACCAACCGTTCCAGGGCGACTCTGCCCAGGTTACTCACCGGATCATAGAGATCGAGGATGACGGGACGCTTGTCCTTCAGGGTGACAACAACGGCTTCATCGACCCGTTTGCCCCCACTAAGGAGGACGTCACAGGAAAGATGGTGCTTTCCATTCCTAAGGTTGGGAAAGCCGCTGGGTCCCTGGGGCAACCCTTAGTGTGGGGATCGCTGCTGGTCATCGCGGCAGCCCTGCTTCTTTACAAGAAGCCTGAACGGGACTCGGACTCAGCTGAGCTGGATCCTTTGGAAGCGCACCAACACTCGAGCCTGAACAGCACCGAGCGCGACGTAGAGAGTGCGGCGGCGGACAAGGAGAGAGACCCGGTAACTCAGCCAACTGAGGAAGTGAACGACCAACAGGACGGAAGACAGACAGAAAAGGTAGGGGAGTAGGAAAAAGTGTCGCCGGTGAGGAGTCGCAGTGGGAAGCCGCGGCTACGCAAAGCGCGCGTAGCCGCCTTTGTGCTACCCATCGTCGCAGTCCTCTCAACGATGGGTTTCGCTTTCGCCTCTCAGCTCGACATGTCCGGTCCGACGCCCCGGCGCTCGTGCTGGTTCAGAAGTGCTCTGCTGGCCACGCCACGGTGACAATACAGCCGAACCACGCCCAGGTAGTGGTCCCGCCAGAGTGCGAGGGAGAGCCCGTCTCTCTGTACTTGGCCTCGGAGTCCGGGACCACCAAGGTCCTGGTCGGGACAGGCTCAGGGCAGGTGTCTCTCCCCTCGTCTGCGAGCAGCCCGGAAGAGGTCCTGGTCACCGCTGGTACCTGGCCGCTGCGAACGGATTGGTCTGGAGACGTCCCCGAAGCTGGTCCCGATTGGGCTCAATGCCAACTGCCTAGCGGAACTTGCGAAGTGACGCAGGGTCAGACCAGCGCGTGGGCAGACGGTGAAGGGGAACCCACCAACTACATCTACAGCGTGTGGATTTCCTCGAGCTCACCTACTCCCGAGAAGTGGGTAGTCACCATCAACCTTTCCAGCTCCGAGCTGCCCTTCTTGGCGGACTGGGTCTACGACGGCACTGGTCTTTTAGTGAAGGTGAAGGATTCGGGCTGCTCCGCGGTGCCGCGAACCCTAACGGTGGAAGGCAGAACAGACTGGGGCAACAGCAACTCTGTTGGCCAGGGCTTGGAGAAGCGTCAGATCCAGACCCTCGGCAGACGAGCGCCTAATGGCTCCAACCCACTCATGTCTTGTCCAACGCGCTAGCTAGCGGACAAGAATTCCTCGGCCAGTTCAGTGCTCAGCAGTGACCTGCTGTGACCAGGCCTCTTGTATCCGAGAGTGCTAGCGTGGTCTCGCGGGAGCCTGTGATTGGGCTCGCAGTTTCTCGAGGTGGAGGACGCGGGCCGGGCTCAGATCGGAGCAGGGTCCATGGGGGCGCGGAAGCCACAAAGGGCTTGTCCACTCGCCTGCGCATTTCACGTCTGGTTGGCTTCGTGTTCTTAGCTCTCGGTTTGACGGGTGTTGCCGTCGCCCACGCTTCCCAAGTCGATCCGGGCTGGTCTGGGAAGTTCCAAGCTGGAGCTGCCAGCGCCACGTCCTCTTGTCAGCCCGCGGACACGCCGGTCCAGGCCTCTTGGGGATCTCCGCGAGTTGACCCAACCGGGGAGACGCCCTGGACGGTCAGCGAGGTTCGCTTTTCAGGCATCGATAGTAACTGCTTGGGTCAGAACTACCAGGTTTCCTACCGCGTTGACGATGAGTGGACGGAGCTACTGCCTGCAAACGGCACCGTGGCTGCGTCGACGCTCTCCGTCCACGTGGGTGAGGTCGACCCGTCCACGGTCACGGATTTCTCCCTGGTCTTTTTTGACTGACTGGGGTCCCTTACCGTTTGTGCTCCTCAGTCTCCCTTAGTCTTCCTTGACTAGTTCGCCCTATCGTCCTCCTTTGCCCTTTGCCCTTTGCCCTTTGCTCCGGAGTCCGGTTGCGAGCCTAAGACCGGGTGGCGGCGTGCCTGTCTGGTTTCGGGCGCGCATTGTGCAGTCGGCGTGACACGATAGAGGGCTCTATAGCCCGGAGGGACGGGCGCCGAGTCCCAATCTCACCCCGGCGCCGCCTGAGGGTGTCGAGCTTCGTCTTGGGCAGTCCAAACGGACGAGGACAGTCCAAACGGATTAAAACACCCCAAAAAACGGCCGTTCCCGTCCGTTTGCACTGCCCAGAACCGTAAGCACCGCCCACACCGCCGCAGGGGACTCTGGCCGGGAAGGGCTGAGCCGGGAAAGGGCACTCTAACCAAACACGACAGTGCGAACCCCGAGGCGGATACCGATCTCCGCCGGTGACCGCGGTGCGGTGCGCGTCCGAAACCTATTACGGCTGCCGCCACTCGCTGTGGGCGCAGGGGCAAGGAGTATTCACGTTAGTGTCCACAAAGGCCCTAAAAGGGCTCACATGAACCACGTCTGATCTGCGAAAACAAAGCGACAAAGAAATTTGTCGGGCTGACAGTGTTTAGTTGCAGGACATTGTTCCTCTGTGTTGCGGGACATGGTTCCTCTTTTGGGTGTGGTGGTTTGCAGGGGTGGTGGGTTGGTGTTGCGCGTCATCCTTCCCCTTATGTTGCGGGACATTCTTCCCTTATGTTGCGGGACATAGTTCCCTTCAGGGATGGGAAAACGAAACAGTGAGTCAGTAAGCCAAGCCATCGTTATTGCCGTGTTGGAAGGAGGAATGAGCACTAAAGACGCAGCGAGCCGTTTTGGGGTCTCCCAGCGTTGGGTGCGAGCCCTGGCACGCAAAGCTAGGCTGGAGGGCCTGGAAGCGGTCAGGCCGGCTTCTAGGCGCCCTAAGACCAACCCCAACCGGACCAGTGAACAGGTGCGTCAAAGGATCTTCTTCATCCGCGATGAACTAGGCCGAGCCGGCCTGGATGCGGGCCCTGAATCGATCTGGGACCGCTTAGATGAGCCCCGCCCCCACCCCACCACCATTTACCGGATCTTGCGGGCAGCAGGGAAAGTAGAAGCCGAACCAAAGAAGCGCCCGAAGCGTTCCTACATCCGTTTCGCCGCAGCCCTACCTAACGAAATGTGGCAGTCAGACTTCACCCACATAGCACTATCAGATGGCACCCAAACCGAAGTAATCACTTGGCTTGATGACCACTCCCGCTACGCCCTTCACATCAGCGCACACAAACGCGTCACCGGCCACACAGTGGTAGACACCTTCACCCAGGCCGCCCACACCCACGGCTACCCCGCCTCCACCCTGACCGATAACGGCATGGTCTACACCGCCCGCTACGCCAGAGGAACACAAGGGGAAGGCAACCAAAAGAACATGTTCGAAAAACTCATCGCCGACCTAGGAATCGAGCAAAAGAACGGGCTCCCAGGACACCCCACCACCCAAGGCAAAGTAGAACGATTCCAAGCCACCATGAAGAAATGGGTCCGCGCCCAACCCCCACCCCAAAGCATTCCTGACCTCAACAAACTACTCGGCGAGTTCCAACACGTCTACAACCAAACCAGGCCCCACCGCAGCCTGAACCGCCAAACCCCAGCCAAGGTATACAACGACCTACCCAAAGCCGAACCAACCATTGAAGAAGCCGGGCAAACCTGGCGGACCAGACACGACAAAATCGATAAAACCGGGTCCGTCACCTACCGCTACGCCGGCAAACTCAAACACCTAGGCATCGGCCGCGCCCACATAGGCAAAACCGTCATCATCCTCGCCTCAGGACCCAACACCCTCACCATCGAACGAGGCAGCGGAGAAATCCTCGCCGAACACACCATCAACCCCGAAGTGGACTACCAAAGCAAAACGCGAGGCTAAAGAGAGGAACCATGACGCGCAACACAAAGGAACTATGTCCCGCAACATAGCGGCACGATGACGCGCAACACCAACACCAAAAAAGGAACAATGACGCGCAACAGACCCGCACCAAATCAACAAAAAGTGGCGAGACACAGAGGAACTATGTCTCGCCACATCACATGGTGGCGGATGCAGGATTTGAACCTGCGAAGCATTCCGCGGCTGATTTACAGTCAGCTCCCTTTGGCCACTCGGGCAATCCGCCAGTTGCACCTTGTGGGTGCCGTGGAAGAATAACAGACGAGCGCTCCCCACTTCAATCCGGTTTCGCCAGTTGCAGTAGGAGACGCAACACAAGTCACGACGCAGCACCAAACAGGCACAAGACAGTAAGACAGAACGCAGTCAAACACAGCTCTGGGGCAAGATCCAAGCAACGGACCTGTCCAAGCAAATGCAGTGACCGCGTCAAACGGAAGGACTTTTCATGGCTGACTCCTCATTCGACATCGTTTCAAAGCTTGACCGCCAAGAACTCGACAACGCAGTAAACCAAGCTGCGAAGGAAGTGAACCAGCGCTACGACTTCAAGGGAGTCGACCCCAAGGTTGAGCTGAGCGGCGACACGGTCATCTTGGAGGCCAACAGCGCCGAACGCGTCCTAGCGATCCTGGACGTCTTGCAGACGAAGTTGATCCGTCGAGGTGTTTCACTGAAAGCCCTGGACACGAAAGACCGGGAGCCCCAGCCCTCCGGAAAGATCTACCGCATGGTTGTGCCTTTGAAAGAAGGGATTCCGCAGGACGTTGCGAAGAAGATCACCAAGGCCATCCGCGATGAAGGCCCGAAGGGTGTCCGGGCTCAAATCCAGGGCGACGAAGTCCGCGTCACGTCGAAGAAACGTGACGACCTGCAGGCAGTCATTGCCCTGCTGAAGGCTGGCGACTACGACGCCGCACTCCAGTTCGTCAACTACAGGTAGACCCGCAGGCTAGTCCTCCGCGGTTTCGTAGTCAGTGGGGCCGGTGAAGTCCGCAAACCGCTCACGGGCGTGAGGCTTACCGAGCTCCCCCGGCTTCCCGATCAGGTCGCGGCCCGCCGCGTCGTCCACAGCCTGGCTCTCCACTGCTTCCGCGGGCAGCGCCCCACGGGAAATGTCCGTCATCGCTGTGCGGGACACGACCTTGATGCGTTCACGGTCCTCACCCGACTCGGTAGGGCCGTAGCCCTCCCCCAGCGCGCGCTCGTAAGCGTCAAGCATCTCCCAGCCCTGCCACGTCGTGAAGGGCACCTGACGCTCCTCAAGCAGGGACTCAATCGGCTGATCCACGCTGGCGGCCAACCTGCCTTCCTGCGCGTCCTGCACCAGGTGAGCGATAGTTTCCTGTGCGTCCGACTTAGTTGAACCAATCAACCCCACAGGGCCACGCTTGATCCACCCCGTCGCGTAAACGCCCGGAAGGGTCTCTTCGCTTCCAGGCGACTCCACAACGCGTCCCTCCACATTCGGAATGACGCCCTTCTCCGTGTCGAACGGGACGCCGTCAATCGGTGAAGAGTAGTAACCAACCGCCCTGTAAACCGCCTGGGCGGGCCAAGTGGTCAGTTCCCCTGTGCCGCGGACTGTGCCGTCCCCGACAAGCTCCGTGCGTTCAGTGACCACGGCAGAGACGTTCCCGTGCTCATCCGCCACGATCTCATTCGGCGCCTCAAACATGTGAAGGTAAATGCGCCTTGAAGCCTTCAGATCCTCGGGATCCTGAGAGGCGTAAGACGTCAAAATCTTCACCACTTGGCGTTGCTGGTTGGATGCCCGCATCGCCTTGTCGGACCCCTTGTCAAAGTCGAAATCCTGCTCCGAAACAATGACGTCCACGTCAGCGACACGACCCAGCTCGCGTAGCTCAAGCGGCGTGAACTTCACCTGGGCCGGCCCGCGCCTCCCAAACACGTGAATATCCGTAACGGGGTTCGCTTCCAACACTTCCGCAACGTTTGCCGGGATCTCCGTGGAGATCATTTCGGAGGTGTGACGGCCGAGGACCCGCGCAACGTCCAGCGCGACGTTTCCGGCACCAAAAATCGCAACCTCTTTGGCTTCCAGGGGCCACTGCCTGGGGTAGTCAGGGTGACCGTCATACCAGGACACAAAGTCCGCGGCCCCGTAAGACTGCGGAAGGTCAACGCCCGGAATGTCGAGTGCAGCGTCCCTGTCGGCACCCGTCGCGAAAATGACCGCGTCGTAGCGGTCCTGCAGCTCCTGGACCGTAATGTCGTGACCGACTTCAACGTTCCCGAACAAGCGGATGTCCCCGCGCTGCAGAATCTTGTAGAGAGCCACAATGATCTGTTTGATTCGGGGATGGTCTGGGGCGACGCCGTAGCGGACCAGCCCGTAGGGGGCCGGAAGCCTCTCAAAGAGGTCAATGGAAACGTCCAGGTCAGACTTCGCCAGAATGTCCGAAGCGTAAATGCCGGCAGGGCCCGCACCAACCACCGCGACCCGTTTGGGCTCTGCTGCCGCGCCCCTGCTGACTGCTCCGCTGGTTTCAGCTGCTTTGCTAGATTCAGTCACTTTGTTCTTTCGACGATCTTTGATTGCAAACTGGCTCAATCCTAGCCGCGAGTGCGACACCTAGGACGTGGGGCCTACCTCACGCAGCGCGGTCAACCATCATCATCGCGAAAGCCTCAAGGGATTCCTTAGCTTCGGAGTCAGGCAGCTCTGAGATGGCCGCAATCGCTTTGGCGGCCCACTCCTGCGCTAGCGCGCGGGTCTCACCCAGCACCGGATGAACCCGCAAAGCTGCCACCACCTTTTCCAAGGCCGCGTCCGAGTCCAGATCTTCGTCAAGAAGCTCAAGGATTTCGCGACCTTGGGGATCCAGTGTTCCTTTACGCTCCGCTTCGCGCAGAAGCAACACCGGCATGGTGTCAACCCCTTCACGCAGGTCTGTTCCCGGAGTCTTGCCCGTAACCTCGGCAGGCGAAGCAATGTCCAGAACGTCGTCAGCCAGCTGGAAGGCGACACCAACGTTCTCACCAAAAGACTCAACCATTGCAGCAACCTCTTTGCCCGCGCCGGCGTGAAGAGCCCCTAAGAAGGCTGAAGCCGCGACCAAAGACCCAGTCTTGTCGGCAAGCACCTGCAGGTAGAACTGCACCGGGTCAGCGTCAGGGGCCGGACCAAAGGTCTCATTCAACTGGCCCGTGCAGAGGCGCTCAAACGTGCGCGCATGGTACTCAACCGACTCGGGACCCAACCTGGCAACCAGCCTTGAGGCACGCGCAAACAAGAGGTCGCCTGCAAGAATCGCACGGTTGTTGCCCCACACCAGCTGCGCGGAATCCACGCCCCTGCGCGACGGCGCCGAATCCATGACGTCATCGTGATACAGCGAAGCCAAGTGGGTTAGCTCCACGGTTGCTGCAGCTTCAATGACGGCGTCTGAAGCCACCCGGTGAGGTGCTCCAAGCTGGGCAGAAATGAGCGTCAGCAACGGGCGCAACCGCTTCCCGCCCGCCCTCGCCAAATGCGAGGTGAGTCGGTCCACCAGATCGTTGAAGCCCACGACAGAGGACAGCAGCAGCTCTTCAACGGTCTCCAGAGAGCTCTGTATCGATTGCTCTAGATGCTCTTCACCAGTGCGTGGGGAGAAGTCGTTCACGGAATAAGGATAGAGATCTGCTCCACGAAGGCCAACACCGGGCCGGGCAAGACGCCTAGAACCACGGTCGCAGCTGCTGCTACTCCGATCACAACAGTCGTCATGCCCTCAGACTCAACCACTTCTACGGACTCGGCCGGCTCCTTCATGAACATGGCCATGACCACACGGAAGTAGAAGACCGCGGTCACCGCTGAAGCAGCAAGAGCGATCCCGACAAGCCACCCAAGACCACCCTGGATACCAGCAGCAAACACAACAAACTTCCCAACGAAACCAGAAGTGAGCGGGATGCCGGCGAAGGACAGCAGGAAAATCAGCATTGAAACAGCAAGGAACGGGGAGCGTTTCGCTAAACCATCCCATTCGCTAATGCCCGTGGCTTCAGCCCCCACACCAAGCCTGCCGTTTTGCTTGCGCACCAGCGTGATCACGGCGAACGCGCCGATCGTCGCAAGTCCGTAAGCAAGGAGGTAGAACGTCATCGCTCCCGCAGAACCCGGTACCAGTGAAAGTACCGCGATCATGATGAACCCAGCATGAGCGATCGAGGAGTACGCCAGCAGCCGCTTCATGTTCTTCTGGACCAAACCACCAACGGTCCCGAAGATGATGGTGGCTGCTGACATCAGCGCAAAGATCAGCGCCAAGTCCCAGCGCAGGTGGCCTGCGACGGCCACGTAGAAACGCAGCAGCGCTCCGAAAGCTGCGACCTTAACACCCGCTGCCATGAACCCGGTAACGGGGGTGGGCGCACCGGAATAAACATCCGGGGCCCATTCGTGGAAGGGGAAGACCGCGACCTTGAATAGGAGACCCGACATCACCAAGAAGACGCCGACTAGGAGTAGCCAGTCCATGTCATTCGTGATCGGAATCGCGTCCGCGATCTGCCCCAGACGCAAGCTGCCACCGGAGTAGCCGTAAAGAAGGGCTGAACCCATAAGCAGGAGAGCTGCTGAGAACGAACCAAGTATGAAGTACTTGATCGCGGCCTCGTGGCTCATCTGGCGGCGGTGCCTTGCGGTTGCTGCAAGCACGTACAGAGGCAACGACATGACCTCTAGCGCAACAAACATTGTGAGGAGCGAGTCCGAGGCGGGGAACAGCATCATGCCGCCGACGCTGAACAGCACCAGCGGGAACATTTCGCTTCGCTGGTACTTCTTCGCTGCAGAAAGAGCTTCCTCACTAGAATCAGGCCGGTCGGACGGCTGCGGTGCGAAAGCGCCGTCACGCGCCATGCTCCGGTCCGCCATGACCAAGACTGCGAAGATCGCTAGGAACGTCACCAGGATTTGGAGTCCAACCGCCAGGGTGTCATTCACGTATTCGCCGTTAGCGGACGGAGCGTCCAGCGCACCCACCCATTCGGCCGATGCAACGACGAAGGCGCCAAGTAGGACCAGAACGGTCCAGAGGATGTTCGTCAGGCGGCGATGTTTCACGGGTGCAAAAGCTTCAATGAGCACGCCCACGACCGCGCCGCCAAGCACGACGATCAGCGGCACCAGGGGCCACCAGTCGATGGTGGGTGCCACGAACTGAACCGCACCAGGGATTATCTGGTTCACTGGTCGCTCCCTTCGCTCGAATCATCCTCAAGCACGGCGCTGTCCTCAGCCACCGTGTCTTCGTTGGCTCCCGAGTCAACCTGCGCAGACACTGAGGTGTCTAGTAGCGGTGACTGCTCGGAGATCTGGTTCAGCGGCTGCAACAGTGGCGCAGACCAAATACCTAAGACGACGGTGCCGACCAGCAGTGGTGCGATCACCCATCTTTGGCGAGTGTTCAGGTCCGGTAGGTCCGCCATTTCCGGGTTGACGCGACCGGTGAAGATCCTCTGGTAAGGCATCAGTATGTAGAGGGCCGCGAGGATCACACCAAACACAGCAAAGATCGCGAGTGGTGCTGAGATCTTGTAGGTGCCCATCAGGACTAGGTATTCGGGGACAAAGCCGGAAAGACCAGGAAGTGCGATGGACGCCATGCCCGCAAACAACCATGTTCCCGCAAGCACAGGTGTCACCTGCTGCATGCCACCGTAGCCGCGAACTGAGGCGGTGCCGCCGCGTTCAATGAGCCACCCGGAGATAAGGAAGAGGGCCGCAATGGACAGTCCGTGAGCAACCATGAAGAACATGGCGCCCGACAGAGCGATCTGCGAGCCAATGAAAATGCCTAGGACGATAAAGCCAAAGTGAGAGACGGACGTGAACGACACCAGCCGGAGTAGATTCTTTTGTCCGTTTGCGGCAAACCCACCCCAGAGGATGGAGATGACTGCCAGGACCAGCACGGTTGGGCGCACCCCTGCCGCAGCGTTCGGCAACATGTAAACCAGGAAAAGAATCATCCCGTACGTGCCAACTTTGTCCAGGATGCCTACCAAGAGAACCGAGGTTCCTGGGCGGGCAGCCGCAGCCGTGTCAGGCAGCCAAGTGTGCACCGGGACCATTGGTGCTTTGATCGCGAACGCGATCAACAACGGAATGACAATCGCCATTTGTGTTCCCAGCGAAAGCAGAGGCAAGGTCTGCGCTAGCTCGTCGAAGCGGAAGGTCGCCCCGCTGGAGGTCCCAACCGACGCCACAATGACGATGACGCCTCCCAGCATGACCAGCCCGCCGAAAAGCGAGTAGATCAAAAACTTCATGGCGGCTTTTCGAGGCTTCTTGCCCGGACCAAACCGCCCAATCATGAAGAACAATGGGATCAACATGGCCTCAAACGCAATGTAGAAGACCACCAGGTCGTAGGCCGCAAAGATCATCACGATGAACGAGTAGAGAACCAGTATCAGGGCCGCGTAGCCTGTGGCGCGTTCCGGGTCCGTGTCCTCACCCTTCGCATCCGCCAGGACAAGCACAACTAGCACCGCTGCCAGAAGGAGCATCACCAACCCCAGCGCATTGACGCCAAGCGACCAGGTGATGCCGGCCTGCGGGATCCAAGCGTAGGACTCGACCAGCTGTGTGGTTCCGGACTGGCTCCAGTCGAAGAAGATCGCGACCACTACCAGGGCCACGAGCATCGCAACAGATGCCCAGAACGCGATCTTACGCCCGACGCGTCGAAGCGGCTTAACACCCCAGATGAGGGCCGCTACTAGTGTCGGGAAGACCACCAAGAGGGTCAGCCACGGGCCACTTGACGCCGAGGCTTCCGTGAGGATCGAGCCTGTAAGGCCCGGAATGACATTCATAATCTGCATGACTTTCCTTATAGGCCTAGAGCTGGAATCCCAGGATGACGGCTAGAAGAATCACTAAGCCTCCCAGCATGTATCCGGCGTAGCTGCGCACGTAGCCGGTTTCGGTGGCGGCTGCGAGCCGGCCCAGCCACGCCATCAGCTTCCCGATGCCGTTCACAGCGCCGTCTATGCCGTGCTTGTCGACCTCTGTGACGCCCTCCATGACCGCAACGCTCGGCGCCATGAACACCATCTCGTTGAACTCGTCTTGGTAGAAGTCCTTACGGACCGCCCTGGTGAGTGTGTTGCCAACGGGCACAGTCTTAGAGACCGGTTCCTTCGCGTACATCCACCAGGCGATAAACGCCGCGAGCACAACCAGAGTCAAGGTGATGATCTGGATCCAGATCACCGGCAACAGCGGGTCGGCGTGCGGAGTAGAACCAATGGCAGGAGTCAGCCAGTTGATGAACGTGTCGTTCATGGCAAGGAGTCCGCCAAGACTGATTGCGAATACCGCCAGGATGATCATCGGAACGGTCATGATCGGCTTCGACTCGTGCGGGTGGACCGGGCCGCCTTCCATCTCATCAGTCCAGCGGGCCTTCCCACTGAACGTCATGAAGAAGACGCGGGACATGTAGAAGGACGTAAGGCCCGCGGCAAACATCGCGACGAAACCAAAGACCCAGCCGGCCCACGGGGCGTCGGCCGTGCCAAAGTTGCCCGTAGCAAACGCGGCTTCGATGATCCTGTCTTTCGACCAGTAGCCGGAGAACGGGGCAACACCCAGGATCGCCAACCACCCAGCCATGAACGTGAGCCAGGTGATTGTCATGAACTTCTTCAGTGCACCGAACCGGCGCATGTTCACCTGGTCGTTCATAGCGTGCATGACCGAACCAGCCCCCAAGAACATTAGGGACTTGAAGAAGCCGTGAACAAACAGGTGGAAGATAGCGAACGCCCAACCGATGGGGCCAAGACCTGCACCGAGCATCATGTAGCCGACTTGCGACATCGTCGACGCAGCAAGCGCCTTCTTAATGTCGTCCTTAGCCATGCCGATGATTGCACCCAGCAGCAGTGTCACCGCACCGACAACCGCAACCGCGGTCATGGCGACGGGTGCTGCCAGGAAAACGATTCCGGAACGGACCACCAGGTAAACACCTGCGGTCACCATGGTTGCGGCGTGGATTAGGGCTGACACAGGTGTGGGGCCCGCCATCGCGTCCCCAAGCCAGGCCTGCAACGGGTATTGGGCGGACTTACCGGTCGCGGCAAGCAGCAGGAACAAGGCGATGATGGTCGCACCAGTCTGGCCGATGCCACCAACTTCGTCGTTCACGACCGCGAAGTCGGTTGAACTGAAGTAGGCGACCATCGCCATCATGGCGATCAGGAAACCTGCGTCGCCAACGCGGTTCATAACGAACGCCTTCTTGGCAGCCGTGGCGTTTGCTGGGACCTGGTTCCAGAACCCGATCAGCAGGTAAGAGCAGAGCCCAACGCCTTCCCAGCCAAGGAACATGGTGGTGTAGGAATCGCCAAGAACCAGCATCAGCATCGCTGCAATGAACAGGGCCATGTAAGCGAAAAAGCGCCGCTTTGCTGGGTCGTGTTCCATGTACCCGACCGAGTAAACCATGATCAAAGATCCGACGAACGTGACCAGCATGACGAAGGTCATGGACAAGGGGTCGACCAAGAGCCCGAACTGGACGTTAAATGAGCCGGCGGGAATCCAGTCAAACAGAACCTGCCGGTATCTGCGCTCACCCGGCGTGGCCTGCAACATCTGGACGAGGATCGAAAGGCCCAGTACGAAAGACAACCAGGAAGAGCCTACGGCAACCCAGTGCCCCCAGCCGTCAGCCTTCTTACCAAGAAGTAGAAGTAGCGCTGCCGCTACGGCTGGGATCACGAACAGCAGCCACGCCAAGGAAGCAGGACCCGAAGAGGTGGTAAGACCAACCGGCTCGCTCCACTGCCCGGAGCACATCAATGCGGTGTTCACTTATCCCCCTAGTGGCGCAACGCTGCGGATTGGTCGATGTCGGTTGTGGCTCTGGACTTGTAGATCACAACGACAATTGACAGACCGACAACGACTTCTGCAGCCGCGACGATCATTACGAAGAAGGCCATCACCTGTCCGTCCACGTCTGCTAAGACGCGGGCAAAAGTGATGAAAA
>ERZ1032852.173-NODE-173-length-18068-cov-20.197580_pt1 | contig 18068 bp, 17 predicted proteins | sample MGYA00516689_ERZ1032852 | MGnify/ENA primary metagenome ERZ1032852 (study PRJEB33719, sample SAMN04262499) | wastewater metagenome | biome: rural village; feature: composting latrine chamber; material: composting feces with ash | place: El Salvador | collected...
GGGATTGACGAGCCAGGCTTGCCGTGCCGTTTCCAACAGGGCGAGGGTGCCCATCCGTGCCGCGCTGGTGAGCGGCGCCGACTGCATATACCATGGCCTCCGATTCAGACATCCGTTTGCCCCTTGTCGCATGCGGCCACAATAACAAGCCAGGATGATGACAGCTTCATGACAGATCTCGATGATATTCCCGCCCCCCAGGGGGAGCTCACCCTCAAGCTGCAGGCCAGCCGTCAGGATACCAACCTCCACGGCGATATCGCCGGCGGCTGGCTGGTCGCCCATATGGACCAGGCCGCCGAGCTCGCCGCCGGCCGCGAGGCCCGGGGCCGCACCGCCACCGTGGCCATCGAGGCCATGGATTTTCTCTGCCCGGTCCGGGTGGGCGCCATGGTCAATATCTACACCGCCGTGCGCGAGATCGGCCACAGCTCGATCCGCATCGACGTCGAGGTGTGGATCCGCCAGCCCCAGGAGCGCGACCCGAGGGAGCTGCACAAGGTGACCGAGGCCAGCTTCGTGATGGTCGCCCTGGACGACAAGGGCCGCATCCGCGCCGTGCACCAGTAGGCTCGCCTCCCCGTCGCACCTCCCAACGCAACGGGGGCGCCAGCCGGCGCCCCCGTTGCGTTGCGGGAAGGGGACGAATCAGGCGCCCACCGCCTCCCGCGCCTTGAGATAGGCGTACTCGCCGGAGTCGCTGGAGGGGCGCACCAGCTTCTGGAAGGCCAGATAGGACTCGTAGACCCTGGCGGAGTCCGGATCGCTCTCCACCTGTTCGGCAATCACCTCCTGGGAGGCCTCGTAGAGGGCGGCCATCACGTCCTCCGGGAAGGTACGCAGCTCGACGCCGTGCTCCTCGACCAGGGTCTCCAGCGCCTGGGCGTTGCGGTAGGTGAACTCGCTGATCATGGAGAGGTTGGCCGACTTGGCCGCCTCGCGCACCACCGCCTTGAGGTCGTCGGGCAGGGCGTTCCAGGCATCCAGGTTGATGGTGCCCTCGAGCACCGCGCTGGGCTCGTTCCAGGCCGAGGTGTAGTAGTAGTCGGCCACCTGATGCAGGCCGAAGGCCAGGTCGTTGTAGGGGCTGACCCAGTCGGCGGCGTCCAGCACCCCGGTCTGCATGGAGGTGAAGATCTCGGAGCCCGGCATGTTGACGGTGGTCACACCGATGCGGTTCATCGCCTCGCCGGCCAGGCCCGGCAGGCGCAGGCGCAGCCCCTGGAGGTCGGCCAGGGAGTTGATCTCCTTCTTGAACCAGCCGCCCGGCTGGGCCGTGGTATTGCCCACCGCGAAGGGCTTGAGGTTGTGCTTGGCATAGACCTCATCCCACAGCTCCTGGCCGCCGCCGTGGTAGAGCCAGCCGTTGGTCTCGGTGGTGTTCATGCCGAAGGGCACCGCGGTGAAGAACTGGGAGGCCGCCACCTTGCCCCGCCAGTAGTAGGAGGCGGAGTGGCCCATCTCGGCGGTGCCGGCGGCCACGGCGTCGAAGACCTCCATGGCCGGCACCAGCTCGCCGGCGCCGTGCACGCGGATGCGCATGCGCCCGCCGGAGAGGGTCTCGATGCGCTGGGCAAACTCGTTGGCACCGGTGCCCAGCGCAGGGAAGTTCTTGGGCCAGGAGGTGACCATGTCCCAGGTGATGGTCTCCTGGGCCTTGGCGGTGGAGACGAAGGGGGCGGCGGCGACACCGGCGGCGCCGGCACCCAGGGTCTTCAGAAAGTTGCGGCGTTGCATGCGGGCATGACTCCGGAAGCTTGTTATATAGGGCCACGGAGCGAGGCTCAGCCGTGGCAGTGTCCACAGGCCAGTATGCGCCAGGGCCGATTTGACCGGCAAGCGGCAAGATTTGACGGGAACGTCAACGGAAATTCGCGCGGCCTCGCACCTTTCCCTAGAGCGGCGTCAGCTTGGCAAAGCCCAGCACCAGCCACTTGTCGCCCTCGCCCTCGAAGCTGACCTGCACCCGGGCCCGGGGCCCCTCCCCCTCGGCGTTGAGGATCACCCCCTCGCCGAACACCGGGTGGCGCACCCGCTGGCCCAGGGAGAGCGAGGGCAGGTCGTCGCCGCCGTTCACCTCGCTCTGGCGCAGGCCCGAGGGACGCGAGGTCGTCACCGGCCGGCTGATCTGGCCGCGCAGGCGCACCTCCTCGAGGTACTCCTCGGGGATCTCGCGCAGGAAGCGCGAGGCGCGCTGGAAGGTCTCCTTGCCATGGAGCCGGCGGATCTCGGCGTGGGTCAGGTAGAGCTTGTGCATGGCCCGGGTCAGGCCCACGTAGCAGAGCCGGCGCTCCTCCTCCAGGCGCCCCGGCTCCTCCGCCGACATGCGGTGGGGGAAGAGCCCCTCCTCCACCCCGGCGATGAAGACCACCGGGAACTCGAGCCCCTTGGCGGAGTGCAGGGTCATCAGCTGCACGCTGTCCTCGAACTCGTCCGCCTCGTGGTCGCCGGCGTTGAGCGCCGCCTCGGAGAGGAAGGCCTCCAGCGCCGCGCCCCCCTCGCCGGCCTCCGGCGGGTCGAAGGACTCGCCCTGGGTGAAGGCCCGGGCGGCCGTGACCAGCTCCTCCAGGTTCTCGACCCGGGCCTGGCCCTTCTCGCCCCTCTCGCTGCGGTGGTGCTCCACCAGCCCCGAGCGCTCGATCACGTGGTCGATGATCTCGTGGAGGGCGAGGCCCGCGGTGTCGTGGTCGAGGCGCTCGATCAGTTCGGCGAAGGCCTGGACGGCGTTGCCGGCACGCCCCTTCAGGGAGCCGTCGCTCACGCCGTCGTGGAGCGCCTGCCACAGGGAGACGCCGGCCTCCCGGGCCCGGTGGCGCAGGAGCTCCACGGTGCGGGTGCCGATGCCCCGGGCCGGCACGTTGATCACCCGCTCCAGGGAGGCATCGTCGTCGCGGTTGAGCAGCAGGCGCAGGTAGGCCAGGGCGTTCTTGATCTCCAGGCGCTCGTAGAAGCGGTGGCCGCCGTAGATGCGGTAGGGCACCCCCTGGCGGATCAGGGTCTCCTCGATCACCCGGGACTGAGCGTTGGAGCGGTAGAGGATGGCGATATCCCGGCGCCTGACGCCCTCCTCGACCCTCTCCCTGATGGTGTCGACGATGAAGCGTGACTCGTCCAGGTCGTTGAACCCCGAGTAGACCGAGATCGGCTCGCCCCGATCGCCGGCGGTCCAGAGCTCCTTGCCCATGCGCTCGGTGTTGTGGCTGATCAGGGCGTTGGCGGCCTCGAGGATGGCGCTGGTGGAGCGGTAGTTCTGCTCTAGGCGCACCGTCTTGGTGCCGGGAAACTCGCGCTCGAAGCGGCGGATGTTCTCCACCCGGGCGCCGCGCCAGCCGTAGATCGACTGGTCGTCGTCGCCCACCACCGTCATCGGCGTGCGCATGCCGGAGAGCAGCTTGAGCCAGGCGTACTGCAGGGTGTTGGTGTCCTGGAACTCGTCCACCAGCAGGTGGGCGAAGCGCTCCTGATAGTGGGCCAGCAGGGCGGGATTGTCCCGCAGCAGTTCCAGGCTTCTCAGCAGCAGCTCGCCGAAGTCCACCAGGCCGCCGCGCTCGCAGGTGAGCTGGTAGCGCTCGTAGAGTTCGACCATCTGGCCCAGGTAAGCGTCGCCGTGGACGTCGACCTGATGGGGACGCAGCCCCTCCTCCTTGCAGCCGGAGATGAAGGACTGCACCTGGCGCGGCGGGAAGCGCTCGTCGTCGACGTCGTGGTCCTTGATCAGCCGCTTGACCAGGCGCAGCTGGTCGTCGGCGTCGATGATCTGGAAGTGCTGAGGCAGGCGAGCATCCTGCCAGTGGGTGCGCAGCAGGCGGTGGGCGATGGAGTGGAAGGTCCCCACCCAGACGTGGCGCAGCGAGAGGCCCAGCAGCGCCTCCAGGCGGGTGCGCATCTCCCGGGCGGCCTTGTTGGTGAAGGTCACGGCGAGCACCGCGTAGGGAGAGAGTCCCTCGGCCTGCATCAGCCAGGCGATGCGGTGGACCAGCACCCGGGTCTTGCCGGAGCCGGCCCCGGCCAGCACCAGCATGTTGCCCTGGGGGGCGCTGACCGCCTCGCGCTGGGCGGTGTTGAGGTGGTCGAGGATCGCCGTGACGTCGTCCATGGAGAGGGCATCGCTGCTCGGAAAATGGGCGGACAGCTTAGCATATCGCCCGCCGCTCCTCCTCGGCCTGCCTCGCCGCGCTAGCCCTCTTCCTCGGGGTAGCGCAGAGGGATCAGGCTCTTCTTCACCGACTTGAGCTGCTCGGCAAGCTTCGGGCCGCGGGTCTTGGCCACGCCCACCGCCAGCACGTCGACCAGCACCAGGTGGGCGATGCGCGAGCTCATGGGGGTGTAGATCTCGGTGTCCTCGTGGACATCGATATAGAGCGGCAGGGTGACCTCCTCGGCCAGGGGCGAGCCGCTGGGGCAGAGCCCGATCACGGTGGCACCGGCCTCCTTCGCCAGGCGCACGCTGGCCACCAGCGCCCGGGTGCGGCCGGTCTGGGAGATGGCCACCACCACGTCGCCCTCCTTGAGGGTCACCGCCGACATGTTCTGCATGTGCGGATCGGCATAGGCCGCGGTGGAGATCTGCAGGCGGAAGAACTTGTGCTGGGCGTCGAAGGCCACCGCGCCGGAGGCGCCGAAGCCGTAGAACTCCACGCGGTTGGCCATGGCCAGGGCGTTGATCGCCTGGCTCAGCGCCTCGTTGTCGAGGCGGTCGCGCACCGAGAGCAGGGTGCCCACGGTGGAGTCGAAGATGCTCTGGGAGAATTCCGCCACCGAGTCGCTGTCGTTCATGGAGAACTGGGCGAACTGGCTGCCGGTGGCCAGCATCTGGGCCAGCTTGAGCTTGAAGTCCTGAAAGCCGTTGCAGCCCAGGGCGCGGCAGAAGCGCACCACCGTCGGCTCGCTGACCTTGGCCTCGGTGGCCAGGTCGACGATGCGCATGTGGATCACTTCCTCGGGGTTGCGCAGCACGAAGCGCGCCACCTTCTGCTCGGAGCGACGGAAGTGCTCCATGCGGCGTCTCATCTCATCGAACAGGGCGCTGCTCACGGGGAACTCCTTGGATCGGGTCTATTCGCCACCGGAAGCGACGAGGCATTGAAAGGGTCTGCCGACAGTATGCCCCATGCGGGCCAATGTTGTGCAGCGCAAGATGTCGCGCTGGTCGCCGAGGAGCATATCGTTGGAATAGCGTTCTTGCGCTGCAGCATGCTCCGTCATCATTCTGTCAGCTGCGTTATAGTAGGAATGGCAGTGTTGTGACGTGACACAGGAGAGTCGATCATGCGAAATGTCGAACGGTTAACCTCCCTGAAGAGCGAACTCCTCGATATCTTCATGAGCATGGAAGTCGTCGAGCACGAGCAGCGCTCCCGCACCGCCGCCCAGCGCAGCCTCAGGGCGCGCCGAGGCATCGAGCTCCACGAAGAGTTCAAGCAGCTCTCCCGGGACATCGCCGAGCTGCCGGAAGACGAACTCGACGAGATGCACTGACCCCGGCCCAACGGCCAGGGCACCCCCCACAACGACGCGAGCCCCGCCGGGGCGGGGCTCGCAGGGCTTCCTGCCCTCTTCGGATCGTCCCGCCTAGAGCAGGCCGGTGACGAACACCACGATCACCCCGATCGGGGCCACGTAGCGGGCCACGATGTGCCACAGCCGCTCCTTGCCGCCGGTAAGGCCAAGCTCGCTGGCGACGCTCTGGCGCTCCAGGCACCAGGCCACGAACAGGATCGCCCCCAGGCCGGTCAGCGGCAGCATGAACTTGCTGGTCAAGGTGTCCAGGAAGTCGAAGATGTTCAGGCCCGCGATCGACAGTTCGCTCCAGACGTTGAATGACATCAGCGCGGCGATGCCCAGCGCCCAGACCGCCACGCCGGCCACCAGGGTGGCGGCCACGCGGGAGAGCGGGGTGCGCTCCTCGAGCAGTTCCACCGTCGGTTCCAGCAGCGAGATGGCCGAGGTCAGGGCGGCGAAGGTCAACAGCAGGAAGAACATCAGGCCGAGGATGGTGCCGCCTGCCATGTTGCCGAAGGCCAGCGGCAGGGTGACGAAGATCAGTCCCGGCCCCTCGCCCGGGCTCAGGCCGTTGGCGAAGACGATGGGGAAGATCGCCATGCCGGCGAGCAGCGCGATGACGGTATCGAAGATGATCACGGTGCGGGCGGTGCCGATCAGGCTGACGTCCTCGCCCAGGTAGGAGCCGTAGGCCATCATGATGCCCATGCCCAGCGACAGGGTGAAGAAGGCCTGGCCCATGGCGGCCAGCACCACCTCGCCGTTGATGGCGCTCCAGTCGGGGCTGAACATGAAGGCCATGGCCTCACCGAAATGCCCGGTGGTCATGCCGTAGATCACCAGGATCACCATCAGGATCACCAGCGCCGGCATCAGGGTGCGTACGGCGCCCTCCAGGCCGTTGGTCACGCCGCGGGCGACGATGAAGATCACCAGCGCCATGAAGGCGGTGTGCCACAGGGTCAGGGCGGTGGGGTTGGCCAGCAGGCCACTGAACAGGGCGCCGATGCCGTCGGAGTCCTGGCCGCTGAACTGGCCGGTGATCGAGCCCAGGGTATAGGAGAGCGACCAGCCGCCGATGACGCTGTAGAAGGAGAGGATCAGGAAGGCGGCGAGCACGCCGCTGGCGCCGACCACCGCCCAGGCCGGCATTCGACCACTCTTGCGGGCCAGGTCCAGCATGGAGTTGATCGGGTTCTCCTGGCCACGGCGGCCAATCAGCCACTCGGCGACCAGGATCGGCAGGCCCACCAGGGCCACACAGGCCAGATAGACGAGCACGAAGGCCGCGCCCCCGCTGTCACCCACCATGTAGGAGAAGCGCCAGATATTGCCCAGCCCCACCGCCGAACCGGTGGCTGCCAGGATGAAGGCCATCTTCGATGACCACTGTGCGTGGGAGAGTTTCGACATGTTTCACCCTGAGTGTACGTGTCACCAACGGCCGATCCGGCGCGATGGCGGCTTGTGCTTGTCATTGCCACGTCCAGAGCGCCCCGGGTCACGGGGCACCGTCAAGAGTGGCAGGGATCCAGGCAGGATCGCTGCCGTGCCGCTCGCCTCCGCCCGGCAGGTTGTTGCTCCGGGAAGGGCAGGCACCGTGCGGCCGATACCGGCAGGAATCACGCCTTTATGGGCAAGATCCGGTCAATATCCATGGGGTATGCCGCACAGGGGGATAAAACTATCCGATCAAACGCTCGATGGCCAGCGGCTGCCGTCCTCCGGGATCATTTTCCCGAGGCGGGTCGGCTCTGGCTCAGAACAGCGCCGCCTGGGCCTCGCCCGGGAAGGCCCCGAGCGGGGGCAGGGAGCACGCCTCGGCGAGCCGCGCATGCAGCCTTCGCGCCAGCTCCGGCGCCTGGCGATTGTCGGGGGTATGCACCATCAGCCAAGGGGTTTTCCCCTGTTTTATCCACAGGGCGAGGCGCGGAATCCAGGCCTCGAAGTAGCCTTCGTTGATGGCCATGTCCAGGTGGCCGATGAAGCGCACCAGGGGGCGCTCCCCCGTGGAAAGCACGTGTAAAGGGCGTTTCGGCTTTTCTCCCTGAGCCTTCCGCAGTCCGGGATGGCCGCTGGCCGGCGTCGAGAAGAGCGGCCTCACATCGAGCATCACCCGGTCGACGCCGTGACTTATCAACAATCTGTTGAGGGAGATCTCGGCGGCCCCCTTGTGAAAGAATTCGGGATGGCGCACCTCCACCGCGCAGGGAAGATTCGCCGGCCAGCGGGCCAGCAGGGCGTCGAGGCTGGGGAGCTCATCTGCGCCGAAGTCGCGGGGCAGCTGGACCATCATCGGCCCCAGCCGATCATGCAGCGGGGCAAGCGCCTCGAGGAACCCATCCAGCTCGGCCTCGATCCCCGAAAGCCGCCGCTCGTGGGTCAGCGCCGCGGGCAGCTTGAAGCAGAAGCGGAACCCCGGCGGCGCCTGGCGGGCCCAGGCGGCCACCGTCTCCGCCCGGGGGGCACCGCTGTAGAAGGTGGTGTTCCCCTCCACGGTGCCGAACACCCGGGCATACTCCTCGAGGCCGCCGCCGTGGGGCGGGTAGAGGGTGCCGCGCCAGTCGGGGTTGGCCCACATGGGCAGCCCCAGATGGAGGCGCGGCGAGGGTGCCGTCGGCGTCACTCCACCGTCACGCTCTTGGCCAGGTTGCGGGGCTGGTCCACGTCGGTGCCCTTGAGCACTGCCACGTGGTAGCTGAGCAGCTGCAGCGGCAGGGTGTAGAGGATCGGCGCCAGGGCCTCGTGCACGTGGGGCAGGCGCAGCACCCGGACCCCCTCCTCCTCGGCCAGGCTGACACCCTGGTCGGCGAAGACGAAGAGCTCGCCGCCCCGGGCCCGCACCTCCTGGAGGTTGGACTTGAGCTTGTCGAGCAGCTCGTCGTTGGGGGCCACGGAGATGACCGGCATCTCGCTGTCCACCAGGGCCAGGGGGCCGTGCTTGAGCTCACCCGCCGGGTAGGCCTCGGCATGGATGTAGGAGATCTCCTTGAGCTTGAGTGCCCCCTCCAGGGCGATGGGGAAGTGGGCGCCGCGGCCCAGGAAGAGGGCATGGTGCTTCTCGGCGAAGGCCATGGAGAGCGCCTCGATGGCCGGATCCAGTTCCAGCACCCGCTCCACCAGCCGCGGCAGGCCGCGCAGCGCCGTCACCACCTCGGCCTGAACGGCCTCGTCGAGCCCCTTGACACGACCCAGTGCCAGGGTCAGCAGCATCAGGGCGGTGAGCTGGGTGGTGAAGGCCTTGGTGGAGGCCACGCCGATCTCGGGACCCGCCTGGGTCATCAGCGAGAGGTCGGACTCGCGCACCAGGGAGCTGCCCGGCACATTGCAGATCGCCAGGCTGGCCAGGTAGCCGCCCGTCCTGGCGAAGCGCAGCGCCGCCAGGGTATCGGCGGTCTCGCCGGACTGGGAGAGGGTCACGAACAGGGTCCCTTCGGGCACCACCACCTGGCGATAGCGATACTCCGAGGCGACCTCGACCTGCACCGGGATCCCGGCATAGCGCTCCAGCCAGTAGCGCGCCACCATGCCCGCATGGTAGCTGGTGCCGCAGGCGACGATATGGATCTGCCTGGCCTGCCGGAACAGCGCCTCGGCTTCGGGACCGAAGCTCTCCACCAGCGCCGAGCGATCACCCAGACGGCCCTCCAGGGCGGCGGCGATCATCGCCGGCTGCTCATGGATCTCCTTGAGCATGAAGTGACGGTAGTTACCCTTGCTGGCGGCACCGTCGCCGTGCTCGAAGGCCTGCACCTCGCGCTCAACGGCCGAACCCTCGGCATCGAACACCTCGATGCATCCGCCGGCGGAGAGGCGTACCGCGTCGCCCTCCTCCAGGTAGATGAAACGGTCGGTGACCTGCAGCAGCGCCAGCGGGTCGGAGCCCAGGAAGGCCTCGCCGATGCCCACGCCCACCACCAGGGGGCTGCCCTTTCGGGCGCCGATCACGACGTCGGGCTCCTCGGCATGGATCACCCCCAGCGCATAGGCCCCGTCCAGCCGGGCCAGCACCCGCTGCACCGCGGTGAGCAGGTCACCTGCCTGGCGGCTCTCGCGCTCCAGCAGGTGGGCGATCACCTCGGTATCGGTCTCGGAGGTAAACACATAGCCCTCGGCCTCGAGTTCGCGGCGCAGCACCTCATGGTTCTCGATGATGCCATTGTGCACCACCGCCAGGCGCTCACCGGATTGGTGGGGGTGCGCATTCACCTCGCTGGGCCGACCGTGGGTCGCCCAGCGGGTGTGGGCGATCCCGCTGTGCCCCGGCAGCGGCTCGGCGACCAGGCGCTCCTCGAGGGCCGCCACCTTGCCCATCGCACGGCAGCGCTGCAGGCTGCCGTCGGCGGCGAGCACCGCCATGCCGGCGGAGTCATAGCCGCGATACTCCAGGCGCTTGAGGCCCTCCAGGAGTATCCCTTCCACGTTGCGCTCGGCAACGGCTCCGACGATTCCACACATCGCTGTCTTTCTCCTCAGTCGTCCTGCTTGCGGGGTCGCGGCCAGTCGGCCTTGCTGACCTGGCGTGCCCGGGTCACCGCCAGGGCGTTGTCGGCCACGTCCTTGCTGATGGTGGAACCGGCGCCCACGGTGGCCCCCCGGCCGATGCTGACCGGTGCCACCAGGGCGCTGTTGGAGCCGATGAAGGCGCCGTCGCCGATCTCGGTGCGATGCTTGTGGGCGCCATCATAGTTGCAGGTGATGGTGCCGGCACCGACGTTGACGTCGCGGCCCAGGCGGGCATCGCCCACATAGCTCAGGTGGTTGATCTTGCTGCCCTCGCCCACCTCGGTGTTCTTGGTCTCGACGAAGTTGCCCACCTTGGCGCCCACCGCCAGGCGGGTGCCGGGGCGAAGCCGGGCGAAGGGGCCGACGGTGCCGCGACCGGCGATGACGGTTCCCTCGATGACGCTGTGGGGCTCGATGACGGTGCCGGCGCCGATATGGCTGTCGCGGATCACGCAGTGGGGGCCGATGCGCACCCCTTCGCCGAGTTCCACCTCGCCCTCGAAGACGCAGCCCACGTCGATCTCCACATCATGGCCGCAGCGCAGGCTGCCGCGCACGTCGAGGCGGCTCGGGTCGATCAGCGCCACCCCCTCGGTCATCAGTCGCTCGGCCGTGGCCAGCTGATGGGCACGCTCCAGGCGCGCCATCTGCAGGCGGTTGTTGACCCCCTCCACCTCCAGGGGCTCGGCGGGCTGGGTGGTGACGATCCTCACCCCCTCGGCGGCCGCCATGGCGATGATGTCGGTGAGGTAGTACTCGCCCTGGGCATTGTCGGCGGAGAGGCTGGGCAGCCAGCGGCGCAGCTGGGCCGCGGTCATCGCCATGATGCCGGTATTGCACTCGCGCACCGCCCGCTCGCTCTCGCTGGCGTCCTTGTGCTCGACGATGGCCACCGGCTCCCCCTCGGCGTTGCGCAGGATGCGCCCGTAGCCGGCGGGGTCGTCCAGGGTCACGGTGAGCAGCCCCAGGTGGTCATCGTCGACGCCCTCCAGCAGCGCCTCCAGGGTCTCCCGGCGGATCAGCGGCACGTCCCCGTAGAGCACCAGCACCTTGCCATTGCCCAGGCCCTCCAGGGCCTGGGCCACGGCGTGGCCGGTCCCCTTCTGCTCCGCCTGCAGGGCGAAGTGCACCCGGTAGTCGGCCAGGGCCTCGCGCACCTTCTCGGCGCCGTGCCCCACCACCACGTGGGTACGCTCGGCAGCGAGCCCTGCCGCGGTGTCGATCACATGGCGCACCATGGGCTTGCCGGCCAGCCGGTGCAGCACCTTGGGCAGGGTCGAACGCATCCGGGTCCCCTGGCCCGCGGCCAGTATCACTACATCAAGCGTCATCAATGACTCCCGTTGACTCCATCTGTTCGCTGTCGGGGAGGGCCACCAGGCCCAGCTCCTCGACCAGCGATTCGCCGAAGTATGCCACGAAGGCGGGGCTGACGCGGCTCTGCCACCCCTCGCCATCGCGCACGATCATCAGCACCTTGAGATCCTGCTCCACGGCCAGGGCCATGCCCTCCTCGTCCCCCAGCACCATCAGCGCCGTGGCCCAGGCGTCGGCCCAGGCGTTGGAGGGGTGCAGCACGCTCACCGAGGCCAGACGGTGATCGATGGGGTGGCCGCTGCGTGGATCGAGGTTATGCGAGAAGCGCCGCCCGGCCTCCTCGAAGTAGTTTTCTTGAAGTTCTCCAAGACCCGTTGCGCGCGGATCGTGTTGGGCACGATAATGGGATCCGATAACAATTCTTCTATCTCGAACGGTTCGTTCCTGTTCAACCGCAATAAAAAATCACGCGTGGAGATGATGCCTGCGAAGTCATCGATCTTCTTCCGGCACGCGAGCACTTTGCTATGCTTGGTGTCGAGCAGGTCTAGGATGATCTCCTCCCTACTTTTGCTGATATCTACCCACTCGATGTCGGTACGGTGCGTCATCAGGTGAAAGGCCCGTTTATCGGAGAAGTAGAACACCTGCTCGTGGATGATGTTCTCTTCCACGTCGATGATTCCTTCGTGGGACGCGGTTTTCAGCATGGCTCGCAGTTCCATCTCGGAGATCACCTCCTCCTTTGGCTTTAACCTGATCAGCTTGTTCACGAATCCAGTGGATGCCGACAGCAACTTCACGAACGGGTAAAAGATGATACTGACCGCATGAATAGTGGGTGAAACGGCCACGGCCATCTTCTCGGGGTTACTCAGTGCCATGCTCTTCGGCACCAGCTCGCCGATCACGATAGAGACATACGTGATCAGGAATACCACGACCACCATCGATATCGCTTCGGCAAAGGAGGCGATCGAGGGGAACTGCTCGAAGAAGGGCACCAGGTACCCGGCAAAGGCCTGCCCCCCGTAGGCACCGTTGATGATACCAATCAGGGTAATTCCCACTTGTATCGACGAGAGAAAATTGTCGGGATCAGCCTGCAGTTTTAGTGCCCGTATAGCTCCTTTTTTCCCCGCTTTTCGTTCGGTCTCGAGCTTACTTCTCTTGGCAGAGACAATTGCTATCTCCGAGAGCGCGAAGAATCCGTTAAGCAGGATAAGCAGGAGTATGATGGTGATATCAATCCACATGATCAGCTGATTCAACGAACCGGTTTAAGCATGAATTACCGCGATAGGTTCACAGGTTCACCACAGGGGCGACGGGTATTCTCCGTTATCGACCAGTTCCTGGAGACGTGCTACCACCTCGGGACGGTCATCGGCATATGTCACGCCAAACCATTTCGAGGGAGTGTCGAGCACCTTCACCGACACGGTCCCATTCACGATCAGGTGGTTTACCAGTAAGGGGATAAAGTACTCCGCTTTTATGTTATCACCGTTCTCTTTGAGGAACCGCACGAAGTAATCTTCCGAATAGGTAAAATAATCGGGTGTAAAGCCCCACATGTTCATCGATACGGGCGTGTTATCATCAATTGCGACCCACTGGTCGCTCTCGTCCTTGTAGCTCACCTTGCCGTCCACCCGCATCACCTGGGTACGTTCCACCACACCGGTAAGGTTTCCGTCTTTATCTGTCTCGCAAACGCCCCGTGCCACGGTACCGCTTTCGGAGAGGGTATTGCCCACGCGGTATCCTACCATGCTGTAACGGTTCTGGCTCCCACCGAGGGTTGAAAGGAAGTCGCCAAGGATGCCAAAGCTCTCCCGGCCATAAAAGTCATCCGCGTTGATAACCGCAAACGGTTCGTTAATCACGTCTTTTCCCATCATCACCGCATGATTGGTTCCCCATGGTTTCACGCGGTCGGGGTGTGGCACGAAACCTTCCGGTAATTTTTCCAGCTCTTGGAATACTAGTTCCACCGGGATCTTTTTCTCGTATTTCTTCACGATCTTTTCCCTGAAATCTTCCTCGAACGATTCACGGATCACGAAAACCAGCTTGCCAAAGCCGGCATTCACCGCGTCATAGATAGAATAGTCCATGATAGTTTCACCGCTGGGCCCTACCCCATCCAGCTGTTTCAGTCCTCCGTAGCGGCTCCCCATCCCGGCCGCCAGTACAAATAAAGTTGGTTTCATATTACGATGTTGATTTGTTAATTTATCGATTTGATGATTTTATTCGTTTACCACGATATCACCGCATCTACTTCTATTCATTTCTTTGAATCCAATGTCTTGTTAATGTATCACGCTTTCCAGAATTTATTTACAAAAAAAAGCGAGAAGCGTGCTCCGCTCGCGAATGTACGGTTTTTATCGAAACCAAGGAAAAAAATTATCGTGTGAATTACGTGTCAAACTGTTAACAAAGGATGGTTACTTTGCATGCTTTACCAGCAAGATGAAAAGTATTCTACTGTTATTCAATCTACTTGTCGGTATCTGACGAGCTTGGGATTAATGCTTTCCACAAGTTATCTTCCGGCACGGGCGCGGTGATGAATAGTTGTTTTTTGGAGACGGGATGGATAAAGGAGATGGAGCGGGCATGCAGGCTAATGCTGCCGTCGGGATTGGAACGGTTGGCCCCGTACTTGAGATCCCCTTTGATGGGACAGCCAATCTTGGCCAGTTGGACACGTACCTGATGGTGTCGTCCGGTCTCCAAGTGGATCTCCAACAAGTAATAATTCACTGAAGCAGCGATTAACCGGTAGTGCAGTACCGCCTTCTTAGTACTTGGTTTTTCTGTAGTGTAAGCGGTTGATTTATTGATCTTTTCGTTTTTAATCAAGTAGTGTGTGAGCGTGTCTTCTTCCTTGGGCGGACGGTTTTTGACGATGGCCCAGTAAGTTTTAGCAACCTTGTCTTCTCGAAACAGTTCGTTCAGCCGAGAGAGTGCCTTACTTGTCTTGGCAAATACCAGCACCCCGCTTGTTGGGCGGTCGAGCCGATGAATAACCCCGCAAAAAACGTTCCCCGGTTTATTGTATTTTACTCTCAGGTATTCTTTCACGATGTCAGACAACGGTTTATCGCCCGTTTTATCGCCTTGCACGATTTCACCCGGTGCCTTGTTGACAATTATCACGTGGTTGTCTTCGTAAAGAACGGTCATGACACGATATTTTTTTTAAAATTTCAGGGGTACGAAACATGTCTCGTACCCCTGAAAAAGTTATATGTAATGTCCTGTTTTAATCAGGTATTCATACCGCCGCAAACATTAATAACCTGCCCGCTCACGTACGAAGAGAGGTCTGAAGCCAGGAAAAGGGCTGCATTCGCAACGTCTTCGGGTGTACCGCCGCGGCGTAATGGGATTTGTTTTGCCCACTCGTTACGCACCTCTTCTGAAAGCTGTCCGGTCATTTCGGTGATGATGAACCCGGGGGCGATGGCGTTGGCACGGATACCGCGTGAACCCAGCTCTTTCGCGATTGATTTTGCCAGCCCGATCATGCCCGCTTTGGATGCGGAGTAATTCGATTGGCCGGCATTGCCCGATACACCGACCACCGAGCTCATGTTCACGATGCTTCCCGATTTTTGGCGCATCATCACAGGGGTCACCGCGTGGATGAAATTAAAGGCCGATTTCAGGTTCACGTTGATCACCGCGTCCCACTGCTGCTCGCTCATGCGCATCATCAACCCGTCTTTAGTGATGCCCGCGTTGTTAATCAGGATGTCGATGCGGCCAAAATCCTGCATCACCTGATCGACTACCTTGTGCGTCTCCTCAAAATCGGCCGCGTTGGAGGCGTACCCTTTGCACTTCACCCCCAGCGAAGCGATTTCCCGCTCCGTGGCTTCTCCCGCCTCGTCAATCGTTAAGTCGGTAAACGCGATATTCGCCCCTTCAGCGGCAAATTTCAACGCGATTGCTTTCCCGATACCGCGAGCAGCCCCGGTGATTAGTGCTGTTTTTCCTTCTAATAACTTCATATGATTATAAATCGCTGCTTATTAATTATTAATTCTTAATTTTTAATTATCGACATACAAGCCGCTGAAAACAAGGTTTGAAATAATCTCCCGGTCTTCCTTCTTGTTGTACTCGAGTTTCATCACGCCGCGAATGACCGGCACTTCCAGCCCTTTAAACGCGTAGTGAAGAATCACCGCCGTTTTTCGCACGTCTGCAATCTGGAAGACACCCTTGTCAACGCCATCTTGCAAGATGGATTCCAAGTAGTGGATCTCGTTCTTGTCAAACTCTTTCCGAACGTTCTCTACCTGCCAGATATCCCGGAAGAAATCGGCCCGGAGGGTACCGTTACGGGTAACCACCTCCTTGATGGCATTCAGCCGCGTGAAAGCGAGTAGCAACAACTTCTCGTCGGCGGCAACCTCTCGCTTGATTACCTCCTCCAGCTTAGCGTATAGGCCGTTTAATTCCGACTCGATTACTGCCTTGTAGATGTCCTGCTTACTCCTGAAATAAGTGTACAGGGTCCGTCTGCCTCGTTTAGACGCTTCGGCGATATCGTTCATGGTGGTATTCTCGACCCCTTTTTTCGCGAAAAGTTGTCGAGCCACGTCAATCAGATCTCTTTTTGTTTTAGAAAGTGCCAAAGCCACGTCGATTTGCACATTTTATTAATATATGTGCAAAAATAGAACAAAGATTTCAAATTCCGAAAAGTATCTTCAGAAAAAATGAGAAAGCGTGGAAATTTTTACTCGGGCGACTGGTCGGTACTATTTTTTAGCATGTCCGCTGCTTCGCACACTTCGCGGTACCACTCCTCCCCGAATTTTCGGATAAGGGGTTCTTTGAGGAAGCGGAAGAGAGGCAACCCTTCAGCGCGTCCTTTCTTCACGGCCGGCTGGCAAACCGACCAACGGTGGTAGTTCACCGCTGTGAACTGGTCGTACTCGTTTAGCCGGATGGGGTATAAATGGCACGAGATAGGTTTTTGGACGGGAGTACGCCCTTCCCTGTACGCCGTGTCAATGGCGCATTTACAGATGCCATGCTCGTCGTAGTACGCGAAAACACACTCTCTCCCTTTCACCAGGGAGGTGACCAGCTCCCCATCGTGATCCACGTAAGAAATCCCTTGCTCATCGATTACCTCCCGGGCCGCGGGAGAGAGATCGTCTAAAATCTCGGGCAAGATCGATTGTATCTGCGCACGTTCTTCCAGGGTAATGGGAGCCCCCGACTCCCCCTCCACGCAGCATTGTCCTTTGCACTTGCAAAGGTCGCATATAAAATGCTCCTCGAAAATATCGTTGGATAATATGGTGTCTTGAATTTGTATCATTGAATTATATCTTTATCGTTACTTACAATAATATATACGCATACGCACTACTCATTTTTATTTCTTGTTGTTGCGGTTAAAACCGCCGGCTTTAGCCGAAGTACGCCCCACCTGCTTTAGTGGGGGGATGTTTATTTCTTGTTTACTACTAAACGGGAGTCTCGGCCCGGTTCGAGACAGGGCGCGCGTTTCTTTTCCGGTAGTTTCGGAAAAGAAGGAGGGTGAGCGCGACACTCGCGGCAGCCATGACGGCAAAAGTGGCTGTCAATTCTGTCTCTTCCAAGTCGTGCATCCATTCGGTGTCACTCCAGAAATAGCTTAACACGATGACTGTCGCGTTATTGATAAAATGGACCAAAATGGGCACCCACAAGTTGCGGGTGTACAAGAACAAGTACCCCAGCAACGCCCCCAGCACCAGTCGGGGGAAGAAACCGTAGAATTGAAAATGGATTACACTGAATATCAAAGCAGAAATCCATACCGCAACGTGACCATTCCTGTACTTCTCTTGAAGGAACTGCTGCAGTGCTCCCCGGAAGAAAATTTCTTCCGATATGGCCGCTAGACCCGCTACAATGAGCAGGTTCAATACGAAGTACAGGACGCTGCCCCCTGACAATAACAGGTGGGTGGTCTCCATGGCCGCGTCTTCAAGCGTCCGCATCCACTCTTCTACCTGATGGAGCGATTCCGGCAAAACGATGCTTTTGTTCCATTGATTTAGAAAGGAAACGGAGGCATAGGACAGGATAAAAACGAATACCCCGAATGCCAATTTCTGTCTTATCCCCGGTACACCCTTGAGTTTAAGGTACTGCAGGGGAGCAGGAGTACTCATCCTTGTCACGAGGTAAGCGGGAAGCATGAAAGCAATCACTGCCTGCAGGGTTGTTCCTATATAAAGGGTGGCCCTCCCGCCATTCTCCATGCCAGGAACAAAGGCGAGAATCATGAGGAAAAGCCCCGCGACGAACAATCCAGCCAGCAACAGCAAGAACAGGTACACGATCCGGATGCCGGGAGATACAGGGAGAGGTAATGGGCTTGTCATCAGAAGAAAATTTAATTTACTGAACTTTCGCGGCAATTTTACAGCTAAATATGCCACGAGCGAAACTTGAGTTTAGTTTAGAACCGAAAAAACAAAAACACAAAGTTACAATGTTTATGGAAACAGTACAACTCTGTTTTTAAAGTGCGCCGAAAGCGGCGGGGGAACGGCATCGCGAATCACTCCCGTCGGCCCCAAGAAAGGGAACCACGCCAGGGGGTACCCGCGAAAGGGGCCGCTTGGAGGGGCGGTGTTAAAATATTTTTTGCAAATTGAAAGAATAAGACTAATTTTGCACTCTTATTTAAAAAAACTTTCAAACGGTTGAAAGATACC
>ERZ1032852.174-NODE-174-length-17970-cov-12.621211_pt1 | contig 17970 bp, 18 predicted proteins | sample MGYA00516689_ERZ1032852 | MGnify/ENA primary metagenome ERZ1032852 (study PRJEB33719, sample SAMN04262499) | wastewater metagenome | biome: rural village; feature: composting latrine chamber; material: composting feces with ash | place: El Salvador | collected...
ACCTTTGTGTTGGCTAGGTGGGTTATTCAATATGTGTTGCACAAAATTGCTGTTAGCAATAGCCAGGAGCTCTTCCTTATTGCTATTATTGTATTTGGATTTGCCATTGCTAGCTTCTCGGCATGGCTTGGTCTATCATTGGCTTTGGGAGCATTCTTGGCAGGGATGGCAATCTCCGAATCGTCTTATAGTTATCAAGCCATTGGCAATATTGCACCCTTTAGGGATGTTTTTGCTAGCTTCTTTTTTGTGTCAATTGGTCTTTTGCTCGACCTCAGTTTCTTTGCAAGCCACTGGGTTACTATCATTGCTATCACCATCATCCTCATTGCTCTGAAAGCCATTGTTATTGGTTTTGTTAGCACCGTATTGGGTTATCCTTTTCGTATTGCTTTTAGGTCGGGACTTATTCTTGCCCAAATTGGGGAGTTCTCTTTTGTGTTGGCAAAAATAGGAATGTCGAACAACCTAATTGACAACTACTTCTATCAAATATTTCTTGCTGTTGCTATTCTTAGTATGAGTGTGACGCCTATATTTATCTTATTTTCGAAACCTATTACCACTTTCTTTGCAAAACTACCCATGCCCAAAGCTGTAAGAGAAGGGCTGAAGGAGCTACCCAAAGCTAAAATACCTGAACTGAGCAACCACACCATTTTGGTGGGTACTTCACAATACTCAAGCTTGATGCGATCGATGGAAATGGCAAACATCACTTATGTAATAATAGATACCGATGCCGATTTGGTACGTGATTTTCAAATACAAGGCATCAATGCAGTATATGGTGATGCTCACTACAAATCGGTGTTGGAAGAAGCTTCGATAAAAGATGCTAGTAATATGCTTTTGTATGTTGAAGGCACAAATCATAAAGGAAGTATTATAAAGGCGGCAAAAGAGTTGAATTCAAACCTACATGTTGTAGTTAGAACGCGCTATATCGAGGATTTGGAGTATCTTCTACGAAATGGGTGCCGACGATGTTATTCCTATTGAGTTTGAAGCATACCTCGAAATGTTTTCAAGGGCTTTAAATCACTATTTGGTGCCCAACGAAGAGATAGATAGACTGTTAGCCAAAATACGTGCCAATGGATACAGGGCTTTCAGAAGCAGTGAAATGAAAGGACAAAAGGAGAAGCTAAACATCCCCGATTTTGAAATAAATACCCTTATTATTCACAAAGACTCTGTGGCTTATCAAAAAAGCATCAAAGAGCTCGATCTGCGCAACAAAACAGGTATCAGCATATTGGCAATCAAACGGGGCAATAATGTTCACTCAAATCCTAGTGCCAGTTTTGTTTTGCAAGACCACGATATTATCTACACCCTAGGCGACCATGATGAGGCAACTAGTTTGCATGAGTTGTTTAAACAACAAACATAGATATAAAAAAGTATAGCACAAAAAAAAGCCGCACCATTGCTGGTGCAGCTTTTTATAATTTCTTTTTCTAAGGACTGATACTTAGTATCTGTCTCTACGGCCTCCACCGCCGCCTCTATTGTAACCACCACCGCCGCCTGAGCGCTCTGTGCGTGGACGTGCAACTGATACTGCTAGTGTACGACCATCGTACTCTGCATCGTTAAGTTCATCAATCGCTTGTTGACCTTCTGCGTCGTTATCCATTTCAACGAAACCAAAACCTTTTGATCGGCCTGAATCTCTGTCCATAATAATTTTAGCTGATGATACAGCTCCGTACTCTTCAAAAAGTTCTTTTAGGTCGGCTTCGCTAATTTGATAGCTTAGGCCTGCAACAAAAATGTTCATGTAATAATAATTAATTGTATAAAATATTGAATTTGTGCATTCATTTGAATCTGAGAGTGAGAGATAAGTATTGAACAAATGAATGTTGAAGACGTAAAACCTAAACCGGATATAAACTAATGCGATACAAAGGTAGTTATAATTATGTCACCCACAACTATTAATTGCTTTTAATTGCAATAACCTAAAGATTTAACCTATTTACACGCTTAGAATAGGCCTTTTGCTCTAATTGCTGATATAATAGTGGTTTTTGAAACCCTTTCAATGAGAGGAGTAAAAAAATAGCTGTATGTGAGGTATATATTGAGTCGTCAATTATAGAGGGTGTAATGACTGTTTTACTTCTACTTTTAGAAAAAAACTTATATCTTTGTCTTTCAAAGTAAAACAAACTAAAAATAAGTATTCTACAAAAACAAGCAGTATATGGCAGTATTAATAGAGGCAATAAATATAGTTGTAAACAACAACTCACTCATAAAGGATAGAAACATCGAAGAGCAGTTCTTGAGAAATGTACCATCGCAAACATATTGTAGCGACGGACTTCTTCATAGAATAGGGTTTATGGATCAGATATCTGCAAACAACTATATTCACTACCTAACAAACGATTTGGGGCTAACATACCTTGATGATGATGGCAAAGCAGTCGACTTTGTATTGGTTGATATGATGAGGGGTCCTTTGTCTGAGTGCGACTGGTTGCGTTTTAAAAGAGCAAAAGTATTTGCCCATAGGGTTAAGTTTGAAAAATCGGATGAGGATTTCTCCATCGCTTGGCGTAGAGGCGACTTTGAAGGAAAGGACAACGAATATATTGTTGAAACTAAAGAGGGGAAAGTGCAGACGATGATGACTTTTATGAAGAGGACATTGCTACACCTTACGGATGGTCGCCGGATGATGCAATATATACATCTACCTATAACCCCAATCGCAGAAGAGACCTTGAAGAGGTGAGCAGAACCGAATATGTGATAACCTACAAGAACAAAGTAACAGGAGAACTGCATGAGGTGCAAAGGCGCAGATGGATAGGCAAAGACACGCTAAGAAAGACAAAAGAGAAAATAAGGAAAGAGGTAAGAAGAATTATAAGTAAATAGATAGACCTAATATTACACAATAGCAAGCCTGATGGGTTTGCTATTGTAGTATATAGCCCAACCATGACACAGACCATTGACCCGCAAATATAAATTTCTTTAAAAGCAACTGAAGCTGCATACTATTTAAAACAGACCTGCCATGATAATAAATCATTACAAAAAACAGCCCTTAATATATATTGAACCTAGCTATAACGAAGAGTTTAACCAGGCAATTGCTGAAAACTATGACTTTATTGTAGATAGTTTTAATGGGTATGACATTCCTTTTGTTTACCTGCCAAAACTACTAACGGATAGCCACTTCAACAGGGTGCTGGGTTACAACCAACCTCATCTTGAAAAAAATCATGACTACTCTGACAAACTATACCATGTAATAAGCAATAGTCTGAACCTGAATTTAGATACCCCAGCACTTATCTTCCTATCGGAGAGTGGAAAGGTTGAACATAAGTTTGATTTGACATCTCCAAAGGTGTTTACTGCACCTAATAATTTGTTTTTATTTGCAGAGCATATAAACAATACAATCCATCCGTCCATAGATGAGGAGCAGTCTATTAAAGAGAGTTCTGATATACGATTTAGAATAGGAAGAGAAGAGAAGTTGTTTGAATCATCTTTTGACTATGCGCTTGATATTCCATCAAAGAAAGATTCTTTAGCTAAATCACACAAAAAGAAATCATCACTTGAGGCATTCAAGAAAAAGAAAAAGACCGCAGATGAACTTTTTGAAGAGGAGGCTTTTAAGATACCCGATGATTTGCAACAACAAATTGAGGAGCTAAGTCAGGCTGGCTACCTATCGCACTTGATAAAATACCTGGAGATGCTACAGCAAACAACCCGAAGGCTGAGTCGACTAAAAATTACAAACGATCACAGGATATATCTGATGGACTACGAGATGAAAGAGGTGATAATGAGTCCACTGCCCAAAGCGCTATACCTTCTTTTTTTAAATCATCCACAAGGCATCACTTTTAAAGAGCTACCTAATTATCGTGCAGAGCTAATGGAGATATATAAAAATATATCGCTAAGAGAAAACCCCATAAAAGCAAGACGAAGCATAAGAAAATTAACCGACCCGCTTGACAACTCTGTTCATGAAAAGTGCTCTAGAATAAGGGCAGCTTTTTTAAGCGTAGTGGCTGAAGATATTGCTCAAAACTACTTTGTAACGGGTGGCAGAGGCGAACCCAAAAAGGTGTTGCTGAACAGAGAGCTAGTTATATACACCAAATAAAACAGATTGCAAGGCTTGCAAATCTCCAAAACCGATTCTTATTACATATATCTTTGTGGTACAAACTTTTTAAAACCCAATGGATATGGAAAAGAATTATTTGAAAATTATTTTTGTAATTGACGAAAGTGGCTCTATGCAAGGCACAGAATCTGATGTAATTGGTGGATTTAACAACTTTATTAAAGAACAAAAATCGAAGCCCTATGGCAATGTAGATGTAACGCTCTATAAGTTTAATAACGAAAGTAGCAGGGTTTTTAGAGACCTTCCGTTGGAGAGAATTCGCACACTAGACGCTAGAGATTACAGTCCGGGTGGACTTACAGCTCTTTACGACACAATTGGAATTGCTATTAATGAGGCTGAAGCACACCTGAGCTATCTTAAGAAAGAGGATAAACCTGATATGGTGATGATGGTGATAATAACAGATGGACAGGAAAATGCATCTCGTGAATATAGTTCACATAGAGTAAAAGAGCTGATTGAGAAACATGAGAAAAGTGAAGCATGGCAATTTATATACCTTGGTGCCGACTTGAGTAGCTTTGCAGATGCCGATACCTTGGGTATAAGACACAGGGCATCGTCGAGTAAAACAAATCTAAAAGAAAAGTTTGGACAAGTTTCTGAACATACAGGATATTTCAGAGAGGCAAAAAACCTAAATGCCAATATGGATGAATTTGTAGCAAAGTTTATCGAAGACTTAGATGATAAACAAGGCGACTAGGAGTAGGTGTTGATAAAACCCTGAGAGCTTAATAAAGCCCTGATAACTAATGAGCGTTATTCATATATTCCCTATTTTAGATGTTGCTTTGCTGTGCTATACAATATCTAAAGTAGGGAATATGTTTTTACACTTTCCAAAACAGCTATTTCTCAATTAAAACGAAAAAGCATTGAAGCCTATCGTTAGCTTCAAAACTGGATAAAACTTATAATCTTTCAACACGTCGTTTATGTCATCAATCACAACACGAACCTCTCTATCCACATCAGCAACAATTTTATTTACCTCTGTGTTTATTTCATTGAAATAGGTATCCTTATGCTCTTGTGTAACATTTGGTCCAAAGTCTATATTTGCCGCATTGAGACCAGAGGGCATAGTGTGAACCAGCGTAAATTTCCCCACATAATATGCACCAAGTTCTAAAGCAAAAGATACGCGCTTGTTTTGAGGAACAAAACTACCCAATCCGATACCTATATAAGGTATGATTGCGTTGTTGTAATCGATATCGATAATAAAAGGACCTACATCAGCCTTGTGGATAATGGGTTTAACCATGCCAACCGTTGGTACATCCTTACCCTCAAACACAACATCGGTTGCTAGAATTCCTGTTGCTTCTGAAGAGAATAGAGATTTACCCAAACCTGCAGTTACATAAAAAAGCTTGAAGGGCTGATAACCAACGGCTACCGAAATTGCTCCTGTTTTAAATCTACCCTCGGTATTAAACACTATATCGTTTCCATATGGATTAGATATGGTGACATTTACATCTTCACCAACAAAACTCTCTAGCCTGTTTGATGAAAGATTAAGGGAGAGATACTCGACTCCTGCTTTTATTGCAAACTTCTTTGTTGGTCTGAAATACAAATCGGCGCCAATTCCGTTTGTAGATGCTTTAAGAGAGACACCCATTTGCCTTTCAAAATCGTTTGATTGAGAATAGGACAAAGCTGAAAAAAGTACTGCAACAACTAATAACAATGTTTTTTTGCTCATAACCTTTGGTTTTAAAATGGTTAGCACTATAAACTTCAAAACAAGAAAAGCTACTTAATGTTCACAATATTTCACCTATATGTCAACTTATCATGCTATTGCATACCACCACAATAGTTATTTGTGCTAAGCCAACAAAGAGACAGCGGGTGTAAAAAATGCTTTGTATAGATTAAAAAAATGAACATTATTTGCAATTTATGGTTAATAGATAGGTTGTGACAACACACACTCATGAACAGGTGAAACAGACCGATTGACTGTTGCATTGAAATAAATAACACTTTTCCATGCAACCTTTTGAAAGAAAACAAGTCTATATAGATAGAGACAAGACAATTAAAACACTAAAAAATATAACTATGAAGAAAATTTTACTTGCATTAGCTATAATGCCACTACTTTTTGTGGCATGCTCTAGTGATGATGATCCATCAACTGCCGATTTTGACTACTCAATAGACCTGCTCTACGGTGAGTGGCGTGCTACAAATATAGAGTCGATAGGCTCTATAGACCTAACAACTCCATTAAATGAGCTGTATGCTGCACCTACTTATCTTAAATTCAACAAAGATGGCACCCTTGAAGGTGAAGGTCTGTTTGGTGAAGGAACTGGTAAGTATAGCACCAGAGAAAAATCGATACACACCTCTATTGGCAAAACCAAAAAAAGCTTTGAGGTGGTTTCGCTGCAAGCAACCACTGCAAAAGTTAAACTAAATGCTAAGGGATTGGGTACACCTCTTATACCTGATAATGCGGGAGAGATAATTGTAACTTTAAGAAAAAACTATCCACGCACTTTTAATTTTGATTTTGACATCAAATTACTTTACGGTAAATGGCGTGCTGTAAGTTTAGAGGGACTGCCTGAAGGTGCTGTTGATTTAACGCACCCACTTGTTACACCAACTTATCTGACGTTTGAAGAAAAAGGCATCTTAGTTTCCGAAGGCTATTTTGGAAATGAAACAGGAAGATATAGCACTGAGGATAAAAAAATTTACACACTAATTGATAAAAACAGACTTGATATGGAGGTAACGGCATTAGCAGCTGGAACTGCACGAGTGAAGTTTAATCCAACAGGCATCGATTTTGGAGGACTAATTCCTGGAGATACTAAAACAATAACTATAGTGCTGAAGAAACAGTAAATAAAATAGATATAAAACAGACTGCTGCTTATTTGCAAATGGCACTGTCTGTAATTTAGCAATACTATAGAAGCGAGAAAAGAACAACACTTTTCTCGCTTTTTTGTTGGGTAGCATTAAAGCATCACATTATAAGCAATCTATCTTCATCCTCCCTACCCCTAACAAATATCAACCACAATATCATTTGACAGTTATAAACAATATACATACCTTTGCCGCAAACTTTTTTAAGGGTAGCACGTTTAATATTTTAAGCACACTTAAATAACTAACAACAATCAACTACTACAATGTCAATATCAATAGAGAATTTTGTGAAAGCCATATACTTACAAGAGCAACGGCAGGGTGAAGATACACGTCCTGGCACATTGGCAAAAGTGCTTGATATATCTAACGCTGCCACCACAGATATGGCACGAAGCCTGGCACAAAAAAACTTGATAAACTACACCAAGTATCAAAAGCTATCGCTCACACCCCAGGGTAAAGAGCTTGCATTAAGCATATTGCGCAAGCATAGATTGTGGGAAGCTTTTTTGAGCAAAACACTAAACTTGACGCTCCACGAAATACATGAGGAGGCTGAACGCCTGGAGCATGCAACATCTAACTTTTTAGCAGATAAGATAGATGAATATCTAAACTATCCTGCTGCTGACCCTCACGGCGACCCCATCCCTTGTAGTAGTGGTAAAGAGCAACTAAACAAGAATGCCATTGTGCTATCCGAAGCCGAAGTTGGAAAAGTGTATAACATAGTGCGTCTATTTAGCTCCAATCGCCACTTCTTCGACTTTTGTGCAGCAAACAATATTACTATTGGAACAACAGTGCAAATTGAAAATAGTTTCGAAGAGATGAAGATGATAGAGGTGAGCATAGATAAGAAGCAACTACTATTGAATGAAGAGTTTACAAATATAATATACGTAGAAACAAAAGAATAACATAGAATGACAAAGAGAATTAAAATTCTATTACTAACAGCAATTGCTTTAATGGCTTCATCGCTTGTGATGGCGCAACTAAAGTATGAAAAAACAGACGCCAATGTGTTTGGACATGTTACATCGAACAATAAACATGTGCCCTTTGCCAATATACTTGTAAAGGGAACCAATAGAGGTGTTTCTACCGATGAAACAGGCCACTACATGCTTATAGACCTTCCTGTGTTGGTAGGCAAACGCTTGTAGCAAAATTTATTGGATATAAAGACCAAGAGGTAGAGGTGGAGTTGGAAGCTGGCAAAACCATTGAGATTGATTTTGATTTAGAGTCCGAGACAATGTCGCTTGATGAAGTGGTGGTTACAGGCACAAAAACATTTCAACGCAAAACGCAAGCACCAGTAATTGTGAATGTGCTGGGCAAAAGCACACTACAAGCAGTGGAAGCCAATAATATAGCCGAGGGGCTTAACTTTCAACCTGGACTAAGGGTAGAAACCGATTGTCAGACATGTAATTACACACAATTGCGCATGAATGGATTGGGTGGTAGTTACTCGCAAATATTGATGAATAGCAGACCCATATTTAGCCCTTTGATTGGTTTGTATGGATTGGAGCAAATTCCTGCTAGCATGGTAGAGCGCATCGAGGTGGTGCGTGGAGGCGGGTCGGCTTTGTATGGCTCGAGTGCTATTGGCGGAACGGTAAATGTGATAACACAGATACCTACCAAAAACTCTTACGATTTGAGCTATGCCTACCACAACATAAATGGTAGAGCCAACGATAATGTGCTAAATGGAAACGTAAGCATTGTAAATAAAAAGAGAAACGCAGGTGCTGTAATATTTGTAAGCCATAGAGAAAGAGAGCAGTACGATCACGAGGGTTTGACACTGAGACCTGATGGGAGCACAATAAAAGAACGCGACAACTACTCGGAACTACCCAAACTAAAGAACAACTCGTTTGGTGCAAACCTATTTTATGAGCCAGCCGCCAATCAGAAATTGGAGCTCAACTTCACTAGTATGTACGAATATCGTTATGGTGGAGAGATGATTGATAAATTGGCGCATTTGGCTAAACAGTCTGAAGAGCGCATACACCATATTATGATGGGTGGATTGGATTATGAGATACACTTTAACAACAACCTAACCTCTGTAAATGCTTATTTAGCAGGACAAAAGACCGACCGTGACCACTACACAGGATTGTATCCAGAAAGAGATGAGTTTGATACACAAGCAGAGTTTGACGATGCACTGCATGAGCATTTATCAAACCCTCCTTATGGAATAACCGATAATACAACCATGCAGGGTGGTATAAATATTAACCACAACCTTACAGATTTCTTTTCTGGCAGTAATCACTTAACGGGTGGTATAGAGTATCTCTACGATGAGGTGGTTGACTCGATACCTCAATACAACTACGAGATAGATCAACAAAGCAAAAACTTTGGAGCATTTGTACAGAGTGATTGGAGGATAAACAAAGAGTTTACCCTACTTACAGGGGTGAGAGCCGACAAACACAACTTTCTGGACAACGCTATTTTCAGTCCTCGTGTATCGCTTCTCTACAAATTGAAAGATTACACTCAGTTTAGAGCCACATGGGGCACAGGTTTTCGTGCACCACAAGCTTTCGACTCTGACCTACATATTGCTTTTGCTGGTGGTGGTGTGTCACGCATTTCACTCGATCCAGACCTGGAAGCCGAACGCTCAAATAGCTTTAGTGGTTCTATCAACTTCGACAAACCTACAGCACTATACATTTTTGGTGTAACACTTGAAGGATTTTACACACAATTGAAAGAGGCATTCTATCTGCATCCAATGGGAGCAGATGATAGAGGTGAACTATTTGAAAAGAGAAACGAACCCACTGCGGTTGTAAAAGGCTTAACGCTTGAAGCAAGAGCCAACTATAATAGAATAGCACAACTGGAGGCTGGTTTCACCTTGCAAAGCAGCAAATTTGACAAGCCTATTGCACACTTTGATGAACAACCTGGAGGGAAACGCGACTTTATGCGTAGTCCCAACCAGTACGGATATGCCGTGTTTACGTATACTCCCAACAAACGATTTAATGCGTCGTTGAGTGGTATTTATACGGGTAAGATGTGGTTGGCTAAATTCTCTCCCAACGAAGAGTGGGCTCCCAACGAATATAGAGAGTCGTCAAACTTTGCCGAGCTTAGTATGAAAGTGGGATACACCATACCTTTGAAAAGTGTTTACTCTTAAATGGAGGTGTTTGGTGGGGTGAAGAATATTACCAACTACTTCCAATCAGACTCTGACAACTATAAAAATAGAGATAGCGACTATATGTATGGTCCTGCACAGCCTCGCACTATTTATGTGGGAATAAGATTGAAATCAATTTAAAGACACCTCACAAAATAAAAGAGTAGATTAATTACAACAAAACCGCATCATGATTAAAGAATCGTGATTGCGGTTTTTTATTTTATTGATGTTTGATTGCTGTTTAAAACATGATTGAACAGCGATTAAACGGTTTTTGAGTAACGGTTAAACAGCACCTTTAAGAATGAGCAAGATAGGATTTATAGTATATACCCATACAGATTAGTTGCAACTAATAGTATCAAAAATACAACTTTTAATTTTCAACTTATAACTATAAACTTGCTTACTCGTTTTCCTCAGCAAAAAAGGGTGGTGGTGTTTGCAATGTGGGGAAAACCCTATGAACATTCTTCGCTACTTGTGCAGCAAACTCTTCTATATCTATATTTAAGGCATCTGCTACCTGCTGATACACATCTCTAATATCTATTTCACTCTCGTCGGTTTCACAAAAAAGAGACTCTTTGGGGATAAATGATAGCGATTCGACATTGAATTTATCGCCTATCGAGAACATATATCCAGCCCTCACCATCTGTTGAGCAATTTGGGGATTGCCTCTAAACCCATGAATAATCCAGGGTTGCGTTGGTTTTGTTTCTTTACGTATATGATAGAGTTGCTCCCATGCTTTTACTGCATGAACAATGAGGGGCTTCTCCAACTGTTCGGAAAGCTCTATATGACGCATAAAGACGGGTATTTGAATATTGAAAGCAGGACCTTTTAATTTGTCCAAGCCAGTTTCTCCTATTGCAATAATGCGAGGATCTGTTGCAATTTCGAAAAGATAGTTCAATTGCGATTCGCTATCTTCTGAATACCAGGGATGGATTCCACACGAAAAACTGTGACGCTTGTAAGTAACTTTGGCTACTTCAAACTCTAACGGATATACATCTAATATACACGAATGATAGGGATCGTCGTTATCCTCTAATAAAATTTGATGTGTATGAATATCATAAAGTTCCATAGTTATCGATTATATATTTGCGAACGTAAGATATAAACAATTGTGGAGAAAATATCTTTTTGCGACAAAAGCATTGTCTGTTGTATGTCAATTTTATGGCACAGGGTCGTACCCATGTCCTCCCCATGGGTGACAACGCCCTATCCTCTTGGCTGCTAGGAGCGAACCTTTAAGTGGTCCATGCTTTTTTATAGCCTCGATTGAATAGTGCGAACATGTGGGGGTGTACCTACAGCTCGATGGTATAAGTGGAGAAATAGCATGTTGATAAAACCTGATAGGGACTATCAAAACCTTGCCTCCTATTTTGCTTAGCTTACTCACTTGGTTCTGTTTTTTTTATGCGAATTGCAACTTGCTTCAATGCTTTTTTTACTGCTTTATCTATCTCTTTATAGTTGGAGTTTTCATCCTTTATATATACAAAAGCTATATCTAACGACTGCTCATTGAGTTCGATATCGTTTACAAGCCTTTTGTTTAGCCTATATGCCTCTCGTATCAATCGTTTGATACGATTGCGATGCACAGCTTTTTTGATTCTTTTCTTTGGCACTGTTACCAATATAGAACAGCTAGGTGTGGGGCTTTGTTCATGTTGTGCAAACACCACTCGAAGGGGATAACTGATAAAGCTTCTACCCGATGCAAAGATAGCATCTACCCGCTTTGCACCTGTCACTCGCTCTGCTTTGGTAAAAGTATAGTTCTCTTCTTTATTGGTCATATTTAAGATAAAGTTTAGATACAAAAAAGCACCCTATATAGAGCTACTTAAAAAGGGACTATTTATAGGGTGTTGTTTTCATTGTTTTTACTGTAAAAACATGATATGATTGAAGAGCACTCAAAAAAAGACCTTTATGTGAAAAAGAGTCTTTCAGAAAGTGATACTTTACTAGCTATGTCTTTTATGATTTTCTGTCAAGAACTCATCCAGTGCCGCAGTCATTGAAGGCACTCCTGGTGCAGGAGCTTCGATAGCAAGCTCTATTCCTAAATCTTTGAGCGTTGTGGCAGTTGCTTTGCCAAAGCATCCAATAGCCATATGATTTTCTACAAAATCGGGGAAGTTCTTCAACAAAGAAGATACACCTGCTGGGCTAAAAAAGAGAAGCAAGTCGTAATCAAGCTTTTCTCCCTCTTCAAAATCGTTGCTCACTGTCCTATACATAACACTTTTGGTGTAATCTAGCTTTTTCTTATCCAAGAAACTAGTTAAATCTTCATTGTGCTGTTCAGACACTGGGAAAAGAATCTTCTCTTTATTATGTTTTGCAAAAGCATTTGCAAGACCCTCAATTCTACCTGTTTTGCTGAAAAATATTTTTCGCTTACGATATACAATATACTTTTGTAGATAGAGTGCAATTGATTCGGAATTACAAAAATATTTCATTGATTCGGAAACAGTAATACGCAACTCCTCGCAAATAGAGAAAAAATTATCAATTGCAGTGCGTGAAGTAAATACAACAGCTGTGAAATCTAGAATTTGGATACGTTGTTGTCTAAATTCTTTGATTGTGATTCGTTCTACTTTAATAAAAGGACGAAAATCTATTTCTACCTGATGTTTCTCCGCAATTTCGAAATAGGGAGACTTCTCATTGGTAGGTTTTGGTTGTGAAACGAGTATTTTTTTTACTTTCAAGCTCATATAATAGTTGTGGCTAATTATAATAACAGTATATTTTAATTAATCAAAACAATTGCCTTATACAACAAAAGATAAGGCATTATTTCGATACCGCAAAGATAGACAAAATAAAAGGAACTACCAATGTGGGCTTTTATGAAAAATAGATACGACTGCAAAATAATAGCTGCACGACCTACAATAAAGAGTGTTGACAGAAAAAGCAGTACATATATTTTTGTCTCTGGAACGTAGATAAAAACAATTATTGGCACAAAGCTTAAAACACCAGTAAGGAAGAAAACTTTAAGGTATGTATCAATTAGAATATTTGCTTTAGTCTTCGAAAAAAGACTTCCCGTGATGCCATAGAGCAGGTACTTAGCTAAAAAGAACAGAGCAAAGACAATAATAATTTGCAAATACAAAATTAAATGGTCGTAGCTACTATAAAACTGGCTTGAGCTGCCTACTGCAATAACAAAGAAGAGTATAGAATAGATGATATAGGTTTGAAATGCATAAAAAAGCTTGCTCCATGCATCAATTGTAGTAACCAATTTCTTATCAGATTTAGTGCTGCGGTTATCAAAACTAAAAAGACTTCGAATACCTGCAAAATGCGACAGACCACTACTTGCAAAAACAACAGAACCCATAATAAACAAAAGGACAAACACCAAAAAGATAATGCCCCCAAACTGTTGTATAAACGGACGCATCACTCCCTCCACACCATAAAACGTTGCCTCACTGCCCATTGCATCGATATTGTACAATACCTTAGAGGAGTTTAACGGTAGATACTCATAAGAGAGAAATTTGTTGGCGGGAATAGTGTCAATACTCGCTACAACATCCCTCTTTAGTATAAAAGGAATAGAATCGGTGTTTTGCGACAACAAATTAATCACTTACTTTTGCTCTTAAAATTGTTAGTTAAAGTGTAGACTAAGCTTTATCTTCAAACTTGGTGAGGTGTGAAAAGGTAACTGTCTCCTTCCTTATCTCATCAATAGCCTCTTCGGGTGTGTTTACTACGCGCCACATATTGCGATAGCGTTTGTGCATAAAGCCCTGCTCAATCATATTGTCGAACATTGCAAGAAGACTATCGAAATAGTTGTTGGTATTTACTATCACAATGGGATGATTGTATAATCCCAATTGTTTCCACGTAATTATCTCCAACAACTCCTCCAATGTGCCCACCCCACCTGGCAGCGCTATAGCAGCACTAGATAGATTTGCCATCTTCTGTTTACGCTCGTGCATTGTGGCTGTAATAATTCGTTTGGTTAGCTTTTGATGCCCCCAGCCCGAATCGACCATAAACTGCGGAATTACACCTATTACCTCACCATTGTGTTTCAAAACTGAATCGATAACAGCTCCCATCAACCCTAAATTGCCACCTCCATTAATAGAGGCGATATTGTTGTTGGCAAGCAGCTCACCTAAGCGAGCTGCTGCATCTACATATATTTGGTCAATTGCTGCACTTGATGCACTATATACTACTACACCAAAGTTGTTGGTAGCAAATGAATAATTTATACTATTGCTCATATTTATTAAAAATTCATTGTTGTATGGATAGCACTTATTTCTAGCTATAATCCATGTTTATAAGGCATTTATTGCAGAAAAGCTTCAACAAGAAAGGTTGTTATTCAATTCCAAAAGCTTTCTTTATCTTATCCACAAAATCCAATTTCTCCCATGTAAAGAGTTCTACCTCCATCTCAATAGCCTCTTCCATATAGCGAGATTTGAAAGTCTTTTTAACCACCTTTGGCTCTCTACCCATATGACCATATGAAGCAGTCTCTAAGTAGATAGGATTCAGTAGTTTTAAACGCTCTTCTATTGCTTTTGGACGCATATCGAACAACTCTTTCACTTTTTTGGCAATTTCGACATCTGAAATTCCCAACTTAGATTTCCCATAAGTGTCGACATATATACTCATAGGCTCTGCAAGACCTATAGCGTATGACACCTGTATCAACACTTCGGATGAAACACCTGCAGCCACAAGGTTTTTGGCTATGTGTCGTGCAGCATAGGCTGCCGAGCGGTCTACTTTTGAGGGATCTTTACCCGAGAAAGCTCCACCACCATGCGATGCTTTTCCACCGTAAGTGTCTACAACAATTTTTCGACCCGTAAGTCCTGTATCACCGTGTGGTCCTCCAATAACAAATTTGCCAGTTGGATTTACGTGATATATAATATCTTCGTTGAACAGAGCGTATATCTCTTTCTTGTGTGCATATTTCTCTTTCACCCTTGGCACAAGTATCTCTATTACATCTTTTTTTATTCTGCTTTGCATAGCCTTGTCAGCAGCCTCAGCAGCTTCTTTGCTATCATCTTCAGGTTTCTTAGGCTCGTCGTGTTGTGTGGAAAGTACTATTGTGTGGATACTAACGGGTGTGCCATCCTCTTTGTATTTTACAGTAACTTGCGATTTAGCATCGGGACGAAGGTATGGCATCAAATGTAATTCGTTTTTACGAATATGCGCTAGTTCCAATAATAGAGCGTGACTCAAATCGAGAGGCAGTGGCATATAATTGTCGGTTTCGTTGGTAGCATAACCAAACATCATTCCTTGATCACCTGCCCCTTGGTCCATTGGGTCTTCTTTGGTAACTCCCCTGTTTATATCATCCGACTGTTCGTGTATGCTAGAAAAAACTCCACACGACTCGGCTTCAAACCGATAAGCGCTTTTGGTATAACCTATATCGGCAATTACTTTGCGTGCCACTTCCGACACATCAACATATGCATTTGATTTTACCTCACCTGCCAATATAACTTGACCAGTGGTAACTAATGTTTCGCATGCAACTTTTGAGTTGCTATCATATGCTAAGAATTCGTCTAACAAGGCATCCGAAATTTGATCGGCTACTTTATCTGGGTGACCTTCTGATACAGATTCTGAAGTAAATAGATAACTCATAATCTCTGTTTATTTTAATAATATGAAATAAATAACAAGATGAGAGATAAAAACATGGGCATGCGGAAGAAATGCAGTATGTTTTAGCATTTTTTTCTGTGGTTGCAAGCTATTCAAATCTTTCCACCTTGTTTTGAAAGTGCAAAGATAAAAAGAATATACCATTCGTTACAACTATCGGGTGCGAAAGTGCGTTTTTTAACAGCGCATTAACGTAGCAATTAAAAAGATACATATATTGTTAAAAGGTCTTTTAAGGGATAACTACCTATTTATATTGACTATTTTTGCCACTTATTACAAATGATAACTACTTTACTATATGAACTCTTCTTCATACTATAAACTGATAGTTTTTTCAATCTTGGCGCTGCTATGGGCATCGTGTGGGTCGAAGAAGAGTGTTGTGTCTGACAAAACCAAGTTGACACAACACGATGTGGTGGAATATGGAAAAAAATACTTAAATACTCCCTATCGCTACGCTGGCAAAGGACCCAATTCGTTTGATTGCTCTGGCTATACCTCTTTTGTTTTTAAGAGGTTTGGTTATAATCTACATGCAAGCTCTGCTGGGCAAGCTCGTCAAGGCGAAGCCATAAACAGTAAAAAAGAGTTGCAAATTGGCGACTTGGTGTTTTTTGAAGGAAACAGCCGCAATGGTAGGGTTGGGCACGTGGGCATTGTAAGCGATACTCACAAAAATGGCAGGTTTAGCTTCATTCATGCCTCAACAAGCTATGGAGTAATCATCTCTTCGTCTGAAGAGCCCTACTACAGAGCTCGCTACTTGCGTGGTGGAAGAGTTATAAAAGACATTCAAAGAAAACAACAAGAACCCATAGAAGAGAGCGCCATAGCAGATAACAACCATATAAAGGTACAAGACAATATAGTATATAAAGAAACAGATGAAGGATTTGTTGCAATAAACAAAACAACAGGTAAACCATTGGAAGGCGCTGTGGCAGTTTCACCGGAGCAGGCATCAAAACCTGTAAAAACAAAGGAGAAAGAGAAGCAGGAAGAAGAAGAGAAAAAGAAAAAACAGAAAAGCGAGATTCGACAAACTGCTATAAGAGGCTCTGAGGAGACACTGGTTACACCTCCCAATCGAATTACTCACAAGGTGAAACCTGGCGAAACACTCTACTCAATTGCAAAAAAATACAACTGCTCTGTAGAAGAGTTGAAAAGGTGGAATCCTACAATTGAGAATAATACAATACAAGCTGGTGAAAGGCTAGACCTGTATAAATAAACAAAAACAGCGGACTAAACGTTTATAGGAGATGTAGACCACTTGTGACATAGCTTACTTTTGTCTATTTTTACACACTGAAATTTACAACAAGAATAAAACATAAACAATATGATAACTGCAGACCAACTAAAAGATGTGTTGGAGCGTGTGCAAGCGCTAAGGGGGTATCTTTGACATTGATGCCAGAACCATTCAATTAGAAGAGGAAGAACTCCGTTCACAATCACCTGACTTTTGGAACGACTCGAAAGCAGCCGAACAGAAAATGAGGGTGATAAAAGGGCTCAAAGCATGGATTGATGGATACGAAGAGGTGAAAAACCTTGCTGATGAACTAGAGCTAGCTTTCGATTTTGTAAAAGACGAGATAATAACCGAGGAGGAAGTAGATAAATTGTACGATCGTACTATTCGTAAGCTTGATGACTTGGAGCTTAAAAACATGCTCCGTCAAGAAGAAGACCAGCTTGGGGCGGTATTGAAAGTGAATGCTGGTGCAGGTGGTACAGAGAGTCAAGACTGGGCTGCAATGCTAGTGCGGATGTATCAACGATGGTGTGAAGATCATAACTATAAAGTAACCGTTACCAACTGGCAAGATGGAGACGATGCTGGCGTGAAAACCGTAACCATGCAAGTGGAAGGTGATTTAGCCTACGGATTTTTAAAGAGTGAAAATGGTGTGCATCGCCTTGTACGTGT
>ERZ1032852.175-NODE-175-length-17956-cov-11.309815_pt1 | contig 17956 bp, 18 predicted proteins | sample MGYA00516689_ERZ1032852 | MGnify/ENA primary metagenome ERZ1032852 (study PRJEB33719, sample SAMN04262499) | wastewater metagenome | biome: rural village; feature: composting latrine chamber; material: composting feces with ash | place: El Salvador | collected...
CGCCTACTCGACGGCTACGGGTCTGAGCGCACGATAAATTTTGAATAGCCACTTAGACCAAATTTTGCCGTCATCAACCCACGCTTTGTTGGCCATTATCTTGCCAGCCAGGTAGCCCAAACCTATATCAGCAAACTGAATGATGCCGGCGCGAAGGCAGGACTTAACCTTCCAACAATCCGTCACCTGCTTACGGTAAGGCCGCATCGCGACGAGCAGGATTCAATCGCCATGCAGCTGGACGAGATAGATAGCCGCGTACAGAGGGCTATAACCGAGTCTAAAGAGCTAAGAAAATTGAAATCCGGCCTCATGGACGACTTCCTTACCGGCCGCGTCCGCGTCACCCCGCTGCTCGACCAGGCCCAAGCCACCACCCCGGCATAGACCGGGGCTCTTATAACAACATCACAACACCAGGGCCACATCGCACAGGGAACCACCATGACCACCTTCGACAGCTCTCTTGCAACGTTCAGGCGCTCGCTGCCCCCTCTTCACATAAGATCGGGCTCAAGGACATCACCACCGGCAAGATCCAGCTCCCGGATTTCCAGCGCGGCTGGGTGTGGGACGACGATCACGTGCAGAGCCTGCTGGTCAGCATCGCCTGCTCCTTTCCCGTGGGGGCCGTGATGCTGATGGAGACCGGTGGCGAGGTGCGCTTCGAGACGCGCCCGGTGGAGGGCATCGAACCGGACAGCGTCACCAAGGAGCCGGACCAGTGGCGACCGATCTCTCTCGCAGCCTGAACCCCCGGAAGGCGCTGATCTTCCGGATCACGCACCGCGACAACCTGCCGTGGCTGCTGGCGCATGGCCTCTACTGCCGTTCGGCAGTAGAGCAGGATCCGGGCTTTATCACCATCGGCAAGCAGGAGCTGATAGACAAGCGAGCGAGGCGAGTGGTGCCGGCGCCACCGGGCGGCGTGCTGAGCGACTACATCCCGTTCTACTTCACGCCGGCGTCGATGATGCTCTTCAACATCGTGACCGGCCATGGCGTTCAGCAACAGCTCCGGGAGGACATCGTTGTGCTGGTGAGTTCGCTTCCCCGCCTGCAGGAGCTCGGCCTGCCCTTCCTGTTCAGCGACCGGCATGCCTATCTGGCCAATGCCGAGTTCAGCGACCGGCTGGAGGATCTGGCCGACTTCGTCCCCTGGGCGCTGTTGCAGGCCAAGGACTTCAAGCGCGACCTCGAGAACCCCGACAAGACGGATCGCTATCAGGCAGAGGCCCTGATTCATCACCACCTTCCGGCCTCGGCACTGCTGGGCATTGGCACGTATACTGACGAGATGCGCGCCGCCGTCGAAGTACAGGTGGCTGCAAACCAGCTTCCGTTGAAGGTGGTGACACGACCCAACTGGTTCTTCCGATGATTGAGTACACCCGTGGCAACCTCCTCGAGGCCGACGTCGAGGCGCTGGTCAACACCGTCAACACCGTCGGCGTGATGGGCAAGGGGATCGCCCTGATGTTCAAAGAGGCCTTCCCCGAGAACTTCGCCGCCTACGAGGCCGCCTGCAAGAGTCAGGAGGTGGTGACCGGCCGCATGTTCGTCACCGAGAGGGATGCCCTCCTGGGGCCGCGCTGGATCATCAACTTCCCCACCAAGCAGCACTGGCGCGCCAGGACGCGCATGGAGTGGATCGAGTCCGGGCTGGAGGACCTCAAGCGGGTGATCCGAGAGAGGGGTATTCGCTCCATCGCCCTGCCGCCGCTGGGCTGCGGCAACGGGGGACTCGACTGGGGCAAGGTGCGCCCGCGTATCGAGGCTGTGCTGGGTGAGCTGGATAACGTCCGGGTGCTGGTCTTCGAGCCCACCGCCGAGTATCAGAATGTCGCCAAGCGCTCAGGCATCGAGAAGCTGACGCCGGCGCGGGCGCTGATCGCCGAGCTGGTGCGCCGCTACTGGGTGCTGGGCATCGAGTGTTCGCTGCTGGAGGTCCAGAAGCTCGCCTGGCTGATGGAGCGCCGTATTCTCGACCATGGTCTGAAGAATCCCCTCGTTCTGCAGTTCCAGCCCCACCGCTACGGCCCCTATTCCGACCGGCTGCGTCACCTGCTCAATGGCCTGGACGGCAGCTACCTGCATAGCGAGAAGCGCATCAACGATGCCTCGCCCGAGGAAGTGGTGTGGTTCGATGAGTCCCGGCGCGAGCGCCTCAGCGCCTATCTGCGCAGCGCCGAGGCGCGCCCTTATGCCGAGGTACTTGAGGAGGTCGATGCCCTGATCGACGGTTTCCAGTCACCGCTAGGGATGGAAGTGCTGACTACCCTGGACTGGCTGATCAGCCAGGAGCATGTCGAGCCGACCGTCGAGGCTATCAAGGAAGGCTTGAAGCAATGGCCTGATGACCTCGCTGGTCAGCGCAAGCTGCGGCTCTTCTCGGACCGCCTGATCGCGCTGGCGCTGGAACGCCTTACCGGTGAAGCGATGCAACCTTACCCACAGATCGCCGAAAGGTAAGCGCACCACTTCGGACGTCATTCCCGAGAGAGGCCCTGGCCTCCTGTGATGGCCAATGCCACAGCCCATCAGGCGAGGCTGGCCGGCGACTATGCGCCGATGGTGGAGCGGGTCAGGCAAGCGGCAGGGACTTGAAGCGGGACTTGCCGGCGCGAAGCCTGGCTTCGATACCGCGGCTGGCCTCGCCGGTCTCCACGGCGGTGGAGGTGGCAACGCTCTTCAGGAGGGCGTCACGGCTCACGGTACGGCGCTTCTTGGGGGAGCGGGATGTGGTCATGCCTGTCTCTCCTTGCTGATATGCTCATTTTACGCGCATACCGCGGCCCCTGCATCAAACACCCAACAGCACCTTGGAGCTAAGGCATGGCAGGTCCCGAGTACACGGATGTCGAGAAGCCCTTTATCGACCAGCTGGTCGGTCAGGGCTGGGAGTTCCTGGCCGGCTCGGTGGACGATCCCGCCGTGACCCACCGCGAGAGCTTCGCTCAGGTGGTGATGGAGCCCCTGCTGCGCGAGCGGCTGCGCCGGATCAACCTGCGCGATGGCGAGCCCTGGCTCGATGAGGCACGCCTGGATCAGGCCGTTGCCGCCATCACCCGCTTGCCGGCCAGCAGGGTCCTGGAGGCCAACCAGCAGGCCACCGAGCTGCTGGTGAATGGCCTGCCCGTCGAGGGGCTGGAGGGCTGGGACGGCGGCCGCGGCCAGACCCTGCGCTACATCGACTGGGAGGAGCCCACCAACAACGTCTTCACGGTGGTCAACCAGTTCAAGGTGAAGTGCCCGCCCGGCCATGATGGCGCCAAGGGCCACGTGATCCCGGACCTGGTGTTGTTCGTCAATGGCATCCCGCTGGTGGTGGTGGAGTGCAAGAGCCGCAGCGTGCCGGAGGGGCTCAGCGATGCGGTGGACCAGCTGCGCCGCTATCATGACCAGCGCTTCCTGGAGGGCGAGGTCGGCGAGCACGAGGGCGCTCCGGCGCTGTTCGCCACCAGCCAGTTCCTGGTGGCCAGCAACTTCGACGAGGCCCGTGTCGGCACCATCGGCGCCCGCTTCGCCCACTACCTGAGCTGGAAGACGGTGGCGCCGATGCGCGAGGCGGAGGTGGCCATCGATCTCGGCGTGGCGGACCTCTCCGCCCAGCAGCGCCTGATCGCCGGCATGCTGACCCGGGCCAACCTGCTCGATATCGTGCGCCACTACACCCTGTTCATGAACGTCGGCGGCCAAACCATCAAGCTGGTGTGCCGCTACCAGCAGTTCCGTGGCGTCACCCGGGCCGTGGAGCGACTAAAGAACGGCAAGACGCGCCGCCAGGACGGCGAGAGCGACCGCCGCGGCGGCATCGTTTGGCACACCCAGGGCAGCGGCAAGAGCCTCTCCATGGTGTTCCTGGTGCGCAAGCTGCGCACCGACCCGACGCTGCGCCGCTTCAAGGTGGTGGTGATCACCGACCGCAAGGACCTCCAGGCTCAGCTCTCCGCCACCGCCGAGCTTACCGGCGAGAGCGTCGAGAAGGCCGGCAACACCGCCCAGCTCAAGAAGCTGCTGGGCCGCGACGGCCCGGGCCTGGTGTTCGGCACCATCCAGAAGTACCGCGACCCGGACGCCGAGGGGGAGGAAGATCAGAGCAGCGAGGATGCTGGCGCTACCGGCGGGTTGGACAGCGGCCGCCGCGATGCCGCCGAGCCCCTCAAGAAGCCGACCCTGAGCGAGCCCTTCGAGGTGCTCAACACCAGCGAGGAGATCCTGATCCTGGTGGACGAGGCCCACCGCACCCAGGCCGGCGACCTGCACGCCAACATGATGCGCGCCCTGCCCAACGCCGCCCGCATCGGCTTCACCGGCACGCCCATCATCATGGGCGACAAGAAGCGCACCCACGACATCTTCGGCGAGTACATCGACCGCTACACCATCAAGGAGGCGGAGCAGGACGGCGCCACGGTGCCGATCCTCTACGAGGGGCGCACCGCCAAGGGGGCGATCAAAGACGGCGCCAGCCTCGACGGCCTGTTCGAGGACCTGTTCCGCGACCACAGCAAGGAGGAGCTGGAGGCGATCAAGAAGAAGTACGCCATCAAGGGGCAGATCTTCGAGGCGCCGCAGCTGATCCAGGAGAAGGCTCAGGACATCCTGCGCCACTACGTCACCCACATCCTGCCCAACGGCTACAAGGCCCAGCTGGTGGCCTACAGCCGCCGGGCGGCCCTGCGCTACTTCGAGGCTCTCGAGCAGGCCAAGGCCGATCTGCTGGAGGAGGCGCTGGCGCTCTCCCCCGAGGACAAGGCACTGGAGGATAGCGAGCTACTGCTGCGACCGCCCCGGGTAAAGGCAGCAATCCAGGCCTGGCGCTATCGCAAGGTGCTGGGCGAGCTGGAGTTCGCGGTGGTATTCAGCAGCGGCAACAACGACGACCCCACCTGGGCCAGGTGGAGCGAGCGTGCCGCCGTCGAGAACCACATCAAGCGCTTCAAGAAGCCGCTGCCGCCGCTGGATGGGGCACCCCCCAAGGACCCCGCCAAGCACGACCCGCTGGCCTTCCTGATCGTCAAGAGCATGCTGCTCACCGGCTTCGATGCCCCCATCGAGGGGGTGATGTACCTGGACCGCTCCCTGCGCGAGGCGGAGCTGCTGCAGGCCATCGCCCGGGTCAACCGTACCGGCCACGGCAAGACCCACGGCATCGTGGTGGACTACTTCGGCGTGGCCAACCACCTCAAGGAGGCGCTGGCCGCCTACAGCGAGGAGGACATCGAGGGCGCCTTGCAGAGCCTCAAGGACGAGATTCCCCTGCTGCGCGACCGCCACCTGCGGGTGGTCGATGTGCTGCGCAGCCAGGGGGTGGATGACCTCGACGACACCGAGGAGGCGGTGCAGGCGCTCGCCGACGAGCGGGTGCGCGCCGAGTTCGTGGTCAAGCTCAAGGAGTTCAACCGCGGCCTGGACGATGTGCTGCCGCGCCCCGAGGGGCTCGAGTTCGTCAACGACGCCAAGCGGCTCGCTTACATCCACGCCCTGGCCCGCAACCGCTACAAGGACACCCCGGAGCTCGGCCGCGACATCGGCAACAAGGTGCGCAAGCTGATCGACGACTACGTGATCTCGCTCGGCATCGACCCGCGCATCCCGCCGGTGCAGCTCACCGACGCCGAGTTCGATGAGCACCTCGGCCGCCAGGTGGGCGACCGGGCCAAGGCCTCGGAGATGGAGCATGCCGTTCGTGCCCACACTCGCAAACACCTGGACGAGGATCCGGTGAAGTACGGCCGGCTCAGCGAGCGCCTGGAGGAGCTGCTGGAGCAGCTCGATGGCCAGTGGGCCGAGCAGGTGGAGGCGCTCAAGACGCTGATCCAGCAGCTACGCGACGGTGCCCGGGTAGAGGGGGAGGAGATTCCCGAGATGCCGGCCCACGCCGCGCCCTTCTGGCGGGAGCTGGTGGCCAGCAGCGGCCTTTCCGTGGAGGAGCTGGACGAAGCCAGCGCCCAGAAGCTGCTCGAGGCCACCGAGGAGCTGGTCGGGCTGATCCAGCAGGAGATCGCCATCCCCGACTTCTGGAAGCCCTCCCATATCCCGGACCAGGAGGCGCTGCGCCAACATATCTTTTCCCGGCTGATGATCAAGCGGCTCGTGCCCTTCGACCAGGCCAGCGAGGTGGCCCAGCGGCTGCTCGATCTCGCCCGCAGCAATCACGACAAGCTGGTGAACGCATGACGCAGCTCGCCGTTGATGACCTGACCCTGGAGGTGCGCGAGAGCTCGCGCCGCAAGACCCTCGAGATCACCGTGGACCGCGACGGCGAGCTGGTCATCGCCGCGCCTCGCGGCACCGAGGAGCGGCTCCTGCGCGACTTCGTGATCGAGAAGCGGCTGTGGATCTACCAGAAGCTGGCCGAGAAGGCCGAGCGCCGCCGCCGGCTGCCGCGCAAGGAGTACGTCAACGGCGAGGGCTTCCTCTACCTGGGGCGCAGCTACCGGCTCAAGCGCGTAACCCCGGGGGAGCAGGACGCCCCGCTCAAGCTCGTCGCCGGGCGCTTCCAGCTGCGTGAGGACGCCCTGGACGACGCCCGTGAGCACTTCATCCGCTGGTACAGCGCCCGCGCCAACGACTGGCTCACCGCCAGGGTGAAGGAGCACGCCCGGCGAATGGGTGTCGAGCCCGCCGGCGTGAAGGTCCAGGACCTCGGCTACCGCTGGGGCTCCTGCGGCAAGGGCAACCGGGTCTACTTCCACTGGAAGACCATCCTGCTGCCCCGGCATATCGCCGAGTACGTCGTCGTCCACGAGCTCGTTCATCTGCACGAGCCCCACCACACCCCGGCCTTCTGGCGCCGCCTCGAGCGGGCCATGCCGGACTATGAGCAGCGCAAGGGCTGGCTCGCCCGGCACGGGGTCGAGGTGGAGGGGGTGTGACGTCGGATTACTGATAGGTCAGCAAAGCCTGCGCTACAGTGAGTCTCAAGAAGTGAGTCAACAAACTTTCAGGCAAAAAAGGGGCAAGTGCTCGTTGCTCGAGTTATAAGGGGCCTAATGACCCTGCATGATCTTTGACTATCTCCAGCATGGCTTTGGCTGCAGCTGATTGAGACGAACGAGCTGGTGTGATGACACCCAGGGTTCGCGGCACATACGGGTTCGTCAGCGGGCGCCATGCCAAGCCTTCAGCAGAAATTTGTTTGAAGCTGAGTGAGGGCAGGGCGGCGACGCCTAGTCCTGCTGCCACCATCCGCCCCGCAGTGCCAATCTGGCTGACCTCGCACATCACGTTCATCTCTGCACCGAGGCTCTGTAGTACTCCTTCAATAGCTTGTCGTGTGCTCGAAAGCCGGCTGAGAGCGATGATGGGGTATGCGATCAGCTCTTCCCACCTGACAGTTTTGTTCTCGAGCAGTGGATGACCATGTGGGCAGACGGCAACGAAGTGGTCATCCACTAGAGGTTCGAAGTGAATAGCCTCTGTGGCACCAGGCTCTACCGAGAACCCAATATCCGCGCGTTGGCTACTGACGAGCTCATCCACCTGGTTTGCCAAGACGTCATGCACGTTGATCGCAATGTTGGGGTATTGACGCCGGTAGTCGGCCAGCACGGCAGGCAGGAAGCCGGCAGCGAGGGTAGGAAGGGCTGCCAGGCTGACCTTGCCCCGTTCTTTGTTGAATAGCTCACCGAGATCCCCCAAGGCGTCATCCCAGTCGCCTATCAGTCGTCTCGCCATGGGTAGGAAGTAGCGGCCTTCTGGTGTCAGCTGGACCCCCCGGGGAGAGCGGTTGAACAGTACACCGCCAGCTGACTCCTCGAGCTTACGGATGGCAATGCTCAAGGCAGGTTGAGAGAGGTGCAGCCGTTCTGAGGCCTCAACGAAGCTACCGTGTTCGGCAATGGCCACGAAGGCCTTCAGCTGTCGTATGGATGGCTGCATAAATAAAATAAAAGTCTCATTCGAATAATTATATTAGACATATACCAGCATCCTTTCCCATGCTCAAGGTGTCGCAAGACATTCGTCTTCTGGACGCTAACAACAGACAACACCAGAGAGAGCAACGCCATGTCGTCATACAAGACACCACTGCTAGCTGCCATGCTTAGTGCCGGGCTGATGGCCGGTGCTGCCCATGCCGAAGAACAGCTGCTTATCGGCTCCACTTCTACCTCTTCCAGTCAGTACGGCTACTTCGTGGCCGTCGGTCAGATCATCAATCAGGAAGTCGACGGCGTCCGGTCGTCGGTCGTCGAAACTGGAGCCACCGTCGATAACCTACGCCGAATCCTGCGCGATCAGGTCGATATGGGGCTAGTCACCACCAATGTCGGCTACCACGCCTACGCTGGTGAAGGTGAGTTCGCTGATCGTCCCGTTGATAATCGGCTGCTATGGGTGTACTCCGCCGCTCCCCAGAATGTGGTGATGCGCCAGGATGCTGAGGTCTCGTCGATGGCCGACCTGGAAGGTGTAAAGCTGAATCCGGGCATCACTGGCTCAGCCACTGAGGCGACCACGTTGGCGGTGATGGAGACCTTGGGAATTTCCCCGGAGTATGTTCGTGGTTCCACTACTGATGTGGTTGCTGGGGTCAAAGACAATCGAATGGCCGGCTACGTCAAGTCTGGCGTAGGCAACAAGCTCGACGGTTCATCGCTGGATATCGCCACCTTCACGCCGATTGAAGTGCTGTCACTGACTGATGAGCAGGCAGACACTCTTCGCGAAGAGATGCCTGACATCTCGGTAGTCGATATTCCGGAAGGCGCAGCTGATGGCATCCCGGCCTATACCACGTGGAGCTTTGGCCTCGCCATGCACTCTTCGCCGGATCTCGATGAGGATACAGCTTATGAGATCGTCAAGGCGGTGATGGAGAATCCGGATCCGCAGGTCAGCGCACTGGCCAACCTGGCGGATGTGGACCTGGCTGAGCTCACCCTCGAAAGTGGCACCGTGCCTTTCCACCCCGGAGCGGCTCGCTACTTCGAAGAGCAGGGCTATGAGATTCCTGACCACCTGAAGCCAGTGGAATAATCCCAGGAGCCCGGTCCCATGCGTAATACGTGCCTGATGCTGGTCGCCCTGGTGCTTGGGGGCTTCATCTTTTACACCTCGGCAACAGGGCCATTCGATAGCCTGGTACATCGAAGCGTCTTCCTTGCGCTGGTGATCGGGCTGGGCCTTCTCAGTTTCCCCCTGGGTGCGGGCAAGTCCTGGCGCCCAGTGGGTATAGTCGTTGATTTCTTGCTAGCCGCCGGTGCCATTACGGCCTGTCTCTACGTTACCGTGAAGTCGGATGAGATCCTGACGACACTGCCTTGGGCCACCACTCAGGACATGCTGCTGGCGGGTATCTTGGTAGTGAGCATCCTTGAAGTTGCGCGGCGAGCCATTGGCTGGATCTTTCCAGTGCTCGTCGCCCTTGGTATTGTCTATGCGCTTTTTGGTAACCACCTCTCCGGACCGTTGAGCCACCGAGGCTTTGATACAGCCTTTGTTACCGAAACGATCTTCCTTGGCGATCTGGGTGTTTGGGGCATGCTGCTGGGCGTGGCGGCGACTACGATTGCGGCGTTTGTCCTATTCGGTTCTCTGCTGTTGCATACGGGGGGCGGTCAGACATTCATTGACCTCTCCATGCGTATCGGCGGCCGAAGCCAAGGAGGCGCGGCCAAGATTGCCACCGTCGCTTCCAGTTTGTTTGCCATGGTCAGTGGAAGTGCTGTTGCCAACGTCGCGACGACGGGCAACTTTACCATTCCCATGATGAAGCGATTGAAGTACCCCGCAGCCTTCGCCGGTGGAGTCGAGTCTGTAGCATCGACGGGCGGTCAGATTGCGCCACCCATACTGGGGGCTGCTGCTTTTATCATGGCCGAGATCTTGGGTATCAGCTACGTCACCATCGCCCTGGCTGCGCTGTTGCCTGCGGTGCTCTTCTACATAGCGGTGTTTTTCACCATTCATCTGGTAGCAGTGCGGCGCTCTCTGCCACTGGTGCCGGAGGCCGATTTGCCGCGCTGGCCAGACGTTTTGCAGTTCAAACGTATTATCCCGATTGTGGCGGCCCTCGGGGGCCTGTTCGGTGGGGTACTCCAGGGCTATTCGATCCAGTACTCGGCGTTTCTGGGTATTGCGCTACTACTGGTGTCCTATGTGACCTTCGGGGTGCTTGACCGTATGCCACCCCGAAAGATGGTGCGCATGCTTATGACCGGGTTGGAAGATGCCGGCAAGGGCATGGTAATCATCGGTGTTCTATTGGCGGGAGCGCAGATCCTTGTCGCCATGCTCAATATGACGGGGATCGGTGTGACGTTATCAACCCTGGTGGTAAGCGTCGCTGGTGAGCAGCTTTTCCTGGTAGCCCTGATCGTTGCTGGCATTTGTCTCATCATGGGCATGGGGATTCCCACCACAGCGGCTTACGTGCTGGTGGCTGCCGTTCTTGCCCCTGCGCTGACTCGCATGGGGGTTGAGCCGCTGGTCGCCCACCTCTTTGTTTTCTACTTCGCTACGATCTCGGTGATCACGCCCCCTGTGTGTATTGCGGTATTCGTTGCTGCTGGCATAGCGCAGGCGGGCTGGTTGCAGGTGGCGGGTCATGCCGTTCGACTTGGCGCGACTACCTACATCATTCCATTCCTGATTCTGGCCTACCCCGCGTTGATTGGTATGGGGGACGCGTGGGACATCACCGTGGCGGCGCTTCGTGCCCTGGCTTTCGTCCTTGCATTTGCCGGAGTTTTGGGAGGCGCACGCTTGACGGGGCGACGCTTGCTGGATGCCGTAATACTGTCGACCGTCGGAGTATTAGCCGTGTTGCCGGGTGCTGCACCTGGTCTCGTTGGCGTCATTGGCCTGTTTGCCCTGTATGGCTGGGCTTGGAACGTGGCACGTCGTAACCAGCTGCAGGGAGCATCATCATGAATAATCACGCTGCATCGATGACTCACATTGCGATCATAGGTTGCGGAACCATCGGCGTCAGTTGGGCCGCCTACTTCCTGTCCCGGGGGTTGGAGGTCAGGGCCTTCGACCCAGATGATTCGGCCAGGGCTACTTTCGCAGACCTCGTGGCTGCCGATATGGTCACGTTGGGCGCTTCTCCATGCCATCCCAAGGTATGCCACTCACTGGCCGAAGCAGTCGAGTTGGCGGATCTAGTGGTAGAGAACGCTCCGGAGTCGATAGAGCTGAAGCGAGGCTTGCTTGCTGATATGCAACGGCTGGCACCAGAAGCTGCGCTGATCGTCAGCAGTACGTCTTCGCTCCAACACTCCGATATCGCGCTGGATGCCCCTGAGCCTTCGCGAATTGCAATCGCTCACCCGTTCAATCCGCCTCACCTGGTGCCTCTCGTTGAGCTCTACGGTACTGACACGGAGGTGGTGGACAGGCTCGCTGCGTTCTACCGCAGTATCGGCAAGCAGCCTGTGGTGATGCGAAAGGAAATGGTGGGGCATATTGCCAACCGGCTTTCATCTGCGCTGTGGCGTGAGGCTCTCTACCTGCTTCAGGAGGGAGTCGCTAGTGTAGAAGACATCGACAGGGCAGTAACAGCGGGGCCAGGGATGCGCTGGGCTATCCAGGGACCTTTCCTGACCTACCACTTGGGTGGTGGCAAGGGGGGGATTCGCCACTATCTCGAGCATCTAGGGCCGAGCCAGCAGTACCGCTGGTCGAGTCTTGGCACCCCAGTGATGGATGAAAACCTCAAAGCCAGCGTAGTGGCAGGTGTCGAGCAAGCTACGCATGGCCAAACACTGGCTGAGCTTTTTGCCCAACGAGATGCTCGCCTGGTGACACTGCAACAGGCCATCGATCCGGCGGATGAGCATGTGGAGGTGCAGTCATGACGACCCCTTGCCTGTTGATGGTTGCCCCAAACGGCGCGCGACGTACTCATGCTGACCACCCCGCTATCCCACTGACACCAGAGGCGTTGGCCGCGGACGCAGTGGCCTGCCGAGATGCTGGTGCAGCAATGATGCACTTGCATGTCAGAGAGCCCGATGGACGCCACCTCCTGGATGCGGGAGCTTACCGAGAAGCGTTGAGCGCCGTGCGAACAGCTGTCGGTGACGAGATGGTGCTGCAGGTGACCAGCGAGGCAGGAGGGCGATATGACCCTGAGGCGCAGAGGAACCTGCTGTCAGAGCTACGACCTGAAGCAGTCTCGGTGGCGATACGTGAATTGTTTGGTGACCGGGAGGAGGTCGATGCTAGCGGAGAACTATGCCGTGACCTCCAGACAGGCGGTAGCAGCGTTCAATATATTCTCTACTCCCCTGAAGACCTGGTTTACTTCAACCAGCTGCGTGAAGCAGGGGTGCTGCCACCCGGAAGCGCCTTTTTGCTATTTGTATTGGGGCGATACGAGACACCACCTGTGGCAGATCCTGCCCGCCTCCCTGACTTTCTCGAGAATTTAACGCCGGGGGACCGCTGGGCCGTCTGCGCCTTCGGGCCAACAGAAGCTGAGTGCATGGGATTGGCGGCACGGCATGGGGGACATGCTCGTGTGGGATTCGAGAACAACCTTTGGCGGCCTGATGGCAGTGCCGTGAGGGATAACGCCGAGTTAGTGCGACAGGCGCGAGAGCGAATCCAAGCCAGCGGTCGCACACTCATGGATCCCCGCCAGGCCCGAGCCTTCCTTGGTTTGCCGTCGTCGGGGGATAGGACATGACAGTTGTCGTGGGTTGTGGAGCGGGATTCTCAGGTGACCGTACCGATGCCGCAGTGCCGTTGGTTGATGCGCTTCTCAGATATGACGCACCGCGGGCCCTGATGTTTGAAACACTCGGAGAGCGAACCCTGGCGGCGGCACAACTGGCTCGCCTTCAAGATCCTGATGGAGGAGACGAACCGTTACTGGAGGCATTCCTTTCACCGGTGCTCGGTGACTGCCTTCGCAATGATGTCACCGTGCTGGGAAATTTCGGTGCAGCGAACCCCGAAGCGGCTCGTCGCCGTGTAGCAGGTCTGGCTTTACGTGCGGGCGTTCATGATGCCCGCGTCGCAGTGATTCAGGGGGATGATGTCCGCGAGGAGATGCATGCACTCGACTGGCAGCCCTGGGAAGGTGAACGCCGCGAGCTGCCAGAGCCAAATGATGTGATAGCTGCAAATGTTTATCTCGGTGCTGATGCGCTGGTGGATGCCCTATCCCAGAGAGCTCAGGTGGTAATTACTGGGCGTGTTGCCGATCCTGCCTTGGCGTTGGCACCGCTGCGCCACCATCATGGCTGGTCTTATGACGACTGGGACCGAATAGCCGCTGGAACTCTAGCGGGACACCTGATTGAGTGTGGTGCTCAGGTAACAGGTGGTTATTTTGCTGATCCCGGCGCAAAGGATGTTCCAGGCATGGCAAGCCTTGGGTACCCCATCGTTGAGGTGGAACGCGATGGGAGCTTGGTCGTGACGAAACCGCCAGGGACAGGTGGGTTGGTTACCGAGCAGACTGTCAAAGAGCAGCTTCTCTATGAGATTCACGATCCAAGCGCCTACGTGACTCCAGATGTGGTCCTAGACCTTACTGGTGTTGAGGTTCGCCAAGTAGGCCGTGACCGCGTATCGGTAAAGGGTGTGCGGGGAAGGCCGGCGCCGGAGAGGCTAAAGACCACCATTAGCTTCCTTGAGGGTTACCAAGGGGAAGCTGAAATTTCATATGCGGGGCCAAATGCACTGGCGAGAGCCAAGCTGGCAAGAGATACGCTACGTCAGCGCCTGGAAAATCGCTGCCCAGCTGATATGAAGTCACGCTTCGACCTGATCGGTATATCTAGCGTGTTCGATGGTGATTCAGCCTCATGGCGCGACATTCCAGAAAGCCTATCGGAAGATATTCGTCTGCGTCTCGCTGTGGAGCACCGGCAGCGTCATGTTGTCGAACTGGCGACGCAGGAGTTGCTCGCTTTGTATTGCTGCGGCCCAGCTGGAGGCGGCGGTGTGCGACGCCATCATACACGTCGTCTCAAAACTGCTTCTTATCTTGTTCGGCGTGAGCAGGTGAAGCCGAGAGTCAGCATTAACCATGGGAGCGGTGATCATGCATAGTCAACGGCTTACTCTCCATGATTTTGCCCATGCCCGGGCTGGTGATAAAGGGAATCGCCTTAACCTTGCTGTCTTTGTTTATCGAGAAGATCATTACAACTGGCTTTTAGGGCAACTGACTGAAAAGCGTGTCTCAGAGATTTTTTCTCATCGGGGTGTTACCAATGTTAGGCGTTACCCGTTGCCGAAGCTTTTCGGAGTTAATTTTGTTCTAGATGATGTCCTTCAAGGAGGGGTGAATGGTTCCCTGAATCTTGATGGCCACGGTAAGACGCTTTCTGCCATGCTTCTCTCGATGACAGTAGAGAATCCTGTGTCGCTGTAATCGTGGAATGGTTCGCGCCAGCCAAGGAATAGCTTTTTTCTCACAGTAAGCCCTTGCTATTATAATGGCTTGAATTTGTTGTTTTCGAGTTAGATTTTTAGCGGGTGTTTATATCCTGATGATCAGGAAGTAAAAAAATCCCGCTTTATCACATGCTAAAGCGGGTCTCTTGGCGTCGCTTTAGCTACATTTGTAGAGCGCCCGCGAGAACAGGGAGCCTACCCGCTAAGGGCAAGGCTTCTCGAGTTGCCCATGGACGCAGAAGCCGCATTGCTTAAACTGAAGCAAACTACACGACATTCTAAATCGCAGATCATCGCGAGCCTTCTGCTGAAAGAGGTGTGATTATGTGCGGTCGCTTCGCTCTCTACTCCGACTTCCCCAGCCTGGCGCGCTCGCTGAAGCTGCCGCTGTCCGAGGGTGAGCTGACGCCTCGCTACAACGTCACGCCGGGCACCTGGATTTCGGCGGTGCGTCGGCATGAGGACGGTGGTCAGCTGAGCCTTGATGCGCTGTGGTGGGGTTACCGGCCTCACTGGGCGGATGACAAAGCCCCGCAGCCCATCAACGCCACCGTCGAGAAGGTTGCCACCTCACCTTACTTCCGCGGTGCCTTCGTCCATCACCGCTGCCTGGTGCCGGCAGACGGTTGGTACGAGTGGCTAGTCGTGGACGGCCGCAAGCAGCCCCACTACCTGACCCGCGGTGACGGCGAGCCGCTGTGGTTCACCGGAATCTGGACCGAGCGCCCGGACGGCAAGTCCGGCTGCGCCATCCTCACCGAGCCTGCCCGCGGCGTTGCCAAGGCAATCCACCCGCGCATGCCACTGATCCTGGATCAACAGAGCCTGGAGCCCTGGCTCGATCCCGAGCTGACCGACCGCGAGACGATCCGCCACCTGGTTCACCACCTTCCTCACGATCGGCTGACCCACTGGCCGGTGAGTACCCGGGTCAACAAGCCAGTGGAGGATGATGCGGCGTTGATCGAAGTACTCAAGTGACCAGCTCGGTCAGCGAGTAGTGATCTCGAGGAGGTGCAAGTCCATTCCGGGGCGATAATCGGGTTCGAATGTGACTTCGAGTTGGTAATTGGCGTTGGTAAAGGTCTCTGAACCGTCGCTTAGAAACTGGTCTTTAACATTATCCGCCTGCTCTTCTGCATACTTGCCTGCTATGACCCCTACCCAGCGCTCAGCATTCGGTCTTCCGGCATGAGCAGAAAGCCCCTGGCCGTTGCCTTCCTGCCAGTCGCGCCACATCAGCTTGATGGATCGTACCTGCCCCTCTGGTTCACCTGTGTCGGCATAAACTTCGTTCACGTAAAGCTTCAGAGTCTCGCCATGACCAGCAGTGCAGATGTTCATTCTCCCATAGATGTTATCGGCCCCGACATTCTTCACCTCTGGACACTTGACCTCACTAAAGAGCATGTCCGTTTCCGTTTTGAGCGATTCGAAAGCCATGGCCGAAGACGCAAAGGCGATCATGGAGACTGCAAGAGCTTGCTTCATGCTGATGTCCTTAAGTTTTCTTCACGCTCACGTGAGTGTAGCTCAGCTCATGCAGGTTGCTGCTCCTGTGCCATCGCGGCTGGTTCTGTACTAAACCCGTCAGATCAAAATCTTGGGGAGTTCGCCCCATCTCGTTGTCCAACGCGGTGAGCGGTTGGCGCAGCGCAGGTGCCAGGCCGCGTTGGGGCTGGGCATCCCGAGCTTGATGGTGCCACGCCCCATGCGCTGGTTGAGGGCATCCAGGGTTGCCATCAGTTTCTCGCTGCGCTCCCGCTCAGCGGCACTCTGATGTGTATCGAGCAGCGACATCTGCTGACGGTTGGCGTCGATCAGGTCGATCAGCATCACCCCTGCCTTCATGAAGCGGTAGTGGGGCCGATATATGGCAGCGAAGGCTTGGCTGACGGCGTGCAGGATCTCGCGGCTGTCGTCGGTGGGCCGAGGTAGCTCGACCACGGCCCCCGGTGAATACTGTTGGAGGTCCGGCCGATGGGGGTTGGTCTTCAGAAAGACGTAGACGGCCCGGGCCAGGCTTTCCTGGGCACGCAGCTTCTCGGCACCGCGCTGGCCAAACTGGCGCAGCGCCTCGTGAATCTCGGCGCGGTTGTCAGTCAGCTTGCCGAAGGAGCGCGAGGTCATGATGCGCTGGCGGGGCTCGTCAGCGTCATTCATCTCGATGCAGGGAATGCCGCGCAGCTCCAGAGCCGTGCGCTCCAGAGTCACCGAGAAGCGCCGACGAATCTCCTTGGGATCAGCCTGTGCGAGGTCCCAGGCCGAGCGGATTTTCATCACCGCCAGCCGCTCCACCAGCCGGCGGCCCACCCCCCCCAGACGTCGCCCAGCTCGGTATGCCGCAGCAGGCGCTCCATCTCGGCGCTGCCCACCGATAGCACGCATACCCCCCGATAGGCGGGCACCTTCTTGGCCGCCCGGTTGGCCAGCTTGGCCAGGGTCCGCGTCGGCGCCACCCCGACGCTCACCGGAATGCCGGTGAATTGCCGGACCTTGTGGTGAATCTCCCGGCATTGGGCCAGCAGCTGGTCGTGGCCGAAGCCGTCGAAACGAACGAACATCTCGTCGATCGAGTAGGGCTCCACCCCGGCAGAGAACTCCTCCAGCACCGACTGAACACGGGCCGACATGTCGCCATACAGCTCGTAGTTGGAGGAGAGCAGGCGGATGCGCCCCTGCCGCAGCAGCGCCTTCAGCTCGAAGGCCGGGGTGCCCATCTCCACCCCCAGCGCTTTGAGCTCGTTGGAGCGGGCGATCACGCAGCCATCGTTGTTCGACAGCACGCCTACCGGCAGCCCCTCCAGCCGGGGCTGGAAGACCCGCTCGCAGCTGACGTAGAAATTGTTGCAGTCGATCAGGCCGATCATGGCTACACCGGGTACTCGTGAATGACCGAACGCACCACGCCCCATATCTGGCAGTCGAGGTCCTCCAGCGGGATAGGCGGATAGGCCGGGTTCGCCGAACAGAGATAGGGCTGCCGCCCCTTCAGCTGGTAGCGCTTCGCGGTGATCTCGCCCTCTACGAGCGCCACCAGGATGTGGCCTGGCCGGGGTTCGATAGAACGATCGATCAGCAGCAGGTCGCCGTCGTGGATACCCAGGGGGGCCATGCTGTCGCCGGTGACGGTCATGAAGAAGCTGGCCGAGGGTCGCTTCACCAGGCGTTCGTTGAGGTCCAGGGTCCGCCCCTCGTAGTCCTGGGCCGGGCTCGGGAAGCCGGAGATCCCGGCCCGCGTCAGCGCCAGAGGGTGGGGCAGCGCCATAGACGGCGGAGCCGGATCCGCGGGGGAGAATTTGGTGTGTGGCATGGTGGGCTCCTTTTGATACCTGATATTTATACAGTATCAGGCAGGCGGCCCGACCTGCCAAGCCCATGCACCACGAAGGTCGCGAGCAGGCTCAGCATGATACTGCTAACCTGACTGAGGATTAGGCATAGCAAGGGAATGCGAAATGGAACCTCATACCCGCCAATGTAAAAGCCCTTTACTGGTTCCGGTGGTATGTCAGCTCACGACCCGAAGCGGACCTAAGTGGCTATTCAAAATTTATCGTGCGCTCAGACCCGTAGCCGTCGAGTAGGC
>ERZ1032852.176-NODE-176-length-17884-cov-10.478097_pt1 | contig 17884 bp, 15 predicted proteins | sample MGYA00516689_ERZ1032852 | MGnify/ENA primary metagenome ERZ1032852 (study PRJEB33719, sample SAMN04262499) | wastewater metagenome | biome: rural village; feature: composting latrine chamber; material: composting feces with ash | place: El Salvador | collected...
GCTCAATGGATAGAGCATCTGACTACGGATCAGAAGGTTGGGGGTTCGAGTCCCTTCGGGCGCGCTGCATCCCCCCTCGGTGAGACCCACCGGCGGGGGATTTGCGCTTTCGAAAACCGGCTTTGCCGCTCGCCCTGCGGCGCCTCTGTCCTCGCCCTTGATTTTCGCCCTTTCCTGGTCGCGAGGGCTCCAGCCTTTCGGCTATGAGCAGCCTGCCGCTAACACGGGTGATTGGCCGTCATCTGACCTCGACGATGCGGTTTCGAGTCCGTGGACAAGGATCTGAGCGCACGAAGACGTGATTTGGTCGCTGGCTTGTGAGGTTCGGGCCTACGGGGAAGGGGCGTGCGGGGAAGGGGCCGAGCCCTCCCTACAGATCAGGGGTTCTTGCGGGCACCGCGGGAACGGTTGCGCTGCTCTTCCATCTTCTCCTGGAACTGCTCTTCCCAGTTGGGGGCGAGGGGCACGCCCCGGTTGACCGCCTCTTCCACCGACAGTTCCTTCGGGAAGCCATAGGTGTCATAGAGGGTAAAGATCTCCTCGCCGGTTAGCTCAGAGCTGGCGTGCCTCTTGAACTCTTTCAGCCCCTTGTTGAGGGTGCGGCGGAAGGCGCGTTCTTCCTTGACCAGGACGGCGACGATCTCGTCTTCCTTTTCCGCCAAGAACGGGTAACTGTCGGCGTAGGTGGCGACGATGGTTGGGACAATCCGCTCGAACATGTTCTCATCCACACCCAGGTCGTGAGCGTAGCGGACGGCGCGCCGGATCAGGCGACGCAGGACATAGCCCTGTTCCTTGTTACTCGGGATGTCTCCGTCGGCTGCCAGGAATACGGCCGCTCGCAGGTGATCAGCGATGACCCGCATGGCTTCAGTATTTTCCTCATAGGTGGCGCCGCTGATTCCTTCCAAGGCCGCAACCGTGGGTTGAAGCAAAGAGATTTTGAAGATATCGGGGGTGTCCGAGGCCGCCGCAGCGATCCGTTCCAACCCACCACCGAAGTCGACGTTCTTCCTGTCAAGTAGTTGGAATGTGCCGTCCTCGTTCCGGCGGTACTGCATGAATACCTGGTTGCCGATCTCCATGAAACGGCCGCCATCGGAAGCCGGGTGGGCTTTCCCGAAGCTGGGGTCTTGGTGTTCCTCGCCGAAGTCGTAGAAGACCTCCGAGTCTGGCCCGCAGGGGTCACCGATAGGCGTGTCCGCCAAGCCCCCTCCGCGGCTCCACCAGTTCTGGGAGTCGTCGTACATGAAGATGCGCTCGCCCGGCTTAACCCCTCGTTCATCACCAATGGCCGGGTCGCCGAGGTTCACGATTTTCGCTTCGATCCCGCGAGATTCGAAGAGGCCCTGCCAGATACGAGCAGCCTCGTCATCCTGAGGGATGCCGTATTCATCGTTGCCCGCAAAGACGGTGACGTAGAGGCGGCTGGGGTCCAGGCCGACCTCGTCCACCAAGAAATTGAAGAACCAGTGAATCTGTTCGTCCTTGAAATAGTCGCCCAGGCTCCAGTTTCCGAGCATCTCGAAAAACGTTGTGTGCCTGGAGTCGCCGACATCTTCCAAATCCTGCGCCCGGAAACAGGGCTGCACGTCGGTTAGCCGGGTGCCTTCCGGGTGCGGCCGCCCCAACAGGTATGGAAGTAAAGGTTGCATCCCGGCGCTGGTGAACAGCGTCGTTGGGTCATCCTTGAGGATGAGGGGGGCGCGTTCTAGCCGCGCGTGGCCCTTGCTGGTGAAGTAGTCGGCGAACTTGCTTCGAATCTCACTTGCGTCCATGGTCCCTGACGTTATCAGGCAATACGCGCCCATGCAGGGTGGCCGCGCGGGGGACAACGAGGGGAAAGCCGGCGACGCCACCTTTCTGTGACAATCTCGGTCTTGGTGCGGGACCTGTAAGAACGGGGGCGGCCAGCCAAATGTAGAGTGGTTCAATGCGTGACGTTAGTAATTCGGATGGTTCTGTGCCCGAGGAGGGCCATGGCGCCTCGCCTCAGGTAACCTCGGCCGCAATCGACGCGGGAAGCGGTGCCGGCAATGAGCCCGGTGTCGGGGCGGAGAAACCCGGTGTCGGGGCGGAGAAACAGGTCCTTGCGGAGATTGAGGAAGGCGACGAAGTAGAACTCGCCGGACCTCCGATTCCACGTGCACGCCTGGCCGGCCCGGTGGCTGTCACTGACTACAAGCCTCGCCGTATCCACCGCAAGGAGGAACTGACGATGGCTGTCCTCGCACTTGTCGCGATTGTCATGCTCCTCGCCATCGGGGTCCAGGCTGACGAGGTCGACAAGGACGTGACCGCCGAAGTTGTCGCCGTTTTCGGGGACTCCCTGCGGAATCTCCTCCTCATCCCGCTCCGGTTCGCCGAGGGACTGTTCCTGCTGATCAGCCCCCTCGCCGTGATGATTTCCCTAGCCCGGAGCAGGCGCTTCGGCGTGATCCTTGAGATGGGGGCGACAGCAGCAGTTGCGGGCGGCTTAGCTCTGCTGGTTAAGGTCTTCCTGCCGCACTTGCCGCAGAACTTTGCGACGGTCCTGTCTGGGCCAAGCGGGAACGACGGGGTCTCAAGCATCGCGCATGTGGGCCTGGTCGCACTCATCGCGGGTCTGACGATTGCGGGTTCCGGGTCAGCGCTTAAGCCGCTCAAATACTCGTGGTACGGGGTCTGGTTCCTGCTTGTTTTGGAGGTCTTGCAAGGCAACGGGACCCTCACCACTTTGCTTCTGACATTCCTCTTTGGGCGAATGGTCGGCCGGATTGCGCGGTGGGTGTTTGGCTTCGACGATAATCGCGCGTCCCCGGCGCAACTGGTGGACGCAATCCTCAACGTGGGGATCGTCCCGGCCCAGGTGCACAGGGCCGACCAAGTTTCGAACAGTGGTCCTCTAATTACGTGGGAAGTGCGAGAGGAGTCCGAGGACCCCAGCATTTCCTACGGCGACGTTTACCTTCCACTTGAAGCGACCGAGGAGGTTGGGGCGTCCGAGGAGATTATCGGCAAACGGGACTCTCTGTTGCCCCATAGCGCTGATCGCCACTACCAGCTGATCGCCAGCGATGGCCGAGTCTTTGACCTGGACGTTTTGGACCCGCAACGAGGATTCACGACGACCGCCTCCGACCTGTGGGATAGGTTCCGTCTAGCCGATGCCTCGCGCTGGACGGCTCCGACGGTGAAGGCGGCCTCGGAAAGAACATTCCTGACTTCGGAATCTGCGCGGCAGGCCGGCGTACGCAACGTTGCCACGGTGGCGCTTAGCGAAGCCGGTGGTTCTGTCGTGGAAATCTGGGAACAGCTCCCCGAGACGCAAACGTTGATGGAGTTTTCCGAGGGCGACCACGAGGTCACCGACAGCATGCTCAACGACCTCTGGGTCCAGTTGCGTGCGGCTCACAAGAAGGGGGTCTCGCACCGGAACCTCGACAAGTCCCGTGTTCGCGTTGGGGACGAGGAAGAGATGTGGATCATCGGCTGGGACGACGGCGACGTTGGTAGTTCCGTGCTGAGCCGCCAGATCGACAGCGCGCAGCTCCTGATCTACCTGGCCTTGACTGTGGGGCCGGAGCGAGCAGTGGCCTCAGCTCGCAAGCATTTCAGTGCTGCTCAATTGGCTGCGGTAGCGATGGCAACGCAGAACACGGTGGTTCCAGCCGGGCTGAAAAAAGCGGGCGCCAAGCCGGCTTTGTTGAAAGACCTACGTGCCGAGTTGGCGCAAACCGCACACACTCCCGCCGAGGAGCTGGAGCCGTTCAAGTTGCAGCGATTCAGCCCGAAGGCGGTCCTCATAACGCTGATCGTTGTGGTGGTGTTCGTTGCGGTCCTTGGGTCACTCAACTTCGAGTCGATCGGGGAGGCATTGCGAGGGGCGAACCCTTGGTGGCTGGTTGCCGCGTTCGTCATCGGTTTGACGCCCTGGCTGGGGTCCGCGATGTCGTTGCAGGCATTCTCGGGGGTGAAATTACGCCTTTGGGACGCGACTTTGGCGCAGGTCGCCGCGTCGTTTGTTGGCGTGGCCGCACCTGCGGGGATCGGACCGGCGGGCGTGAATCTCCGGTTCTTGACCCGGCAGGGGATGACCATGCCGGTGGCGGTCGCAACGGTGACTCTTCTGCAGATCTACCACTTCCTGACAACGATCACCCTGCTACTGCTGGTGGTTCTTGTCAGTGGGGCTTCGCTGACTGGCTTCTCTTTCAATGCCATGTCTATTGTTTGGATCGCGGCGGGGGTGCTGGTGCTCCTGGGGGCGTTGATCGCAATTCCTCAGGTTCGCAACTTCGCGTGGAAGAAGATCCAGCCGATGTGGGTTCAGATCGCTCCTCAACTAACCCGAGTTCTCGCCAATCCCAAACAAATGGTCTACGCGTTCTTCGGGATCCTGATTGTCAACGCCGGATTCATTGGGGCCTTCGGGGCGTCCTTGGCGGCGTTTGGGGGTCATCTGGGTGTCGGGTCACTCTCGGTGACGTACCTCCTTTCGAACACGCTGGGATCCGTCGTTCCCACACCTGGTGGCATTGGCCCGGTGGAGGCTGCCCTAACCGGGGGGCTGACTGTTGCGGGCATTTCTGCTGCAGTCGCGCTCTCCACCTCGGTCGTGTTCCGACTCCTGACGTTCTATCTGCAGATCCCAATCGGGTGGGCTGCGCTGAAGTACATGCAGAAAAAGAACTTGGTGTGACGCTCTGCCCCCACGAGGAGACTCCTTGTCAAAGCTCCACCGCGTCAGAAACCAGCGTTGTCTGAAGCCGGGCGCTTGCCCTGCCCGAAGCCTGGCACACCACGCCTTGTCCAAAGCCGGGCGCTTGCCTTGTCCGAATTAGACACACGGGACTGGGTAAACGGCAGCATGACGAAGTTGGGGATCGTTCGTGTGTCTAAAACGGACATGGTGGCGATTGTCCGCCGTGTGCGCCAGCCTGGCACACAGCAAGTACGTAGTGGGCACACAGCAAGCACGTAGTGAGCACACAGCGTGGGCGGAGTCGGCGAGGCGCTGCGGAGAAGCGCGACGTGGAGGTGCTGCGGGGGAGTGCTAATGCGGAAGCCCCGACCCTGGGGTGAACCAGGTGCCGAGGCTTCTCCATGCGTATTGTCGCGCGTGCTGCCAGTCGGAGTTATTCACCTATCTGTGGAAACTTCTCATGCAGCTGGACGACATCTGCCGACGTCCACCCTGAGTAAAGGGAGTAGACGAGTTCGTCGAAGATCTCGTCCAAGGCTTCGCCCTCGGCTGGAAGGACACCTGCCGTCTCCAAGACGATGTAGCCGTGGAGGCTGGCCCACAGCGTTATCGCCATGCGCTCTGGGTTCCAGTTGATGTCGTGGTTGCTCTCTGAGATTTTCTCGCACAGACTCAGTAGCGGCTGGAAGAGGCGTTCGTCAATCTTCCGCACCTCGGGGTTGATTCGGTCTGTGAGGCTGCCTTCTTCGCGTGCTTCGGCCATGGCTTCGAAAGCTCCGTTGAAGACGTTGGGGTCAGCCAGAGCGAAGGCTCTGATCTCCCGGGTTAACCGAAGCAGTTCTGCTTCGATGTCTTCTTGCCCCTCGTTCTCCGTGACGGGAGCCAGGTTTCTATCGAGGTCGCGAAGAATTACCTCAGCCATGAGCGCTTCCTTGGAGCCGAAAAGCGTATACACAGCGTTCGTTGATGTTCCCGCACGGTTGGTTACTGTGCGTAGCGAGACTGCTCGGTACCCCTCGCTGGAGAGCATCTTTGATGCTTCGTCCAGAAGGCGATTCCGTAGAGCCTCGTCGTAGGTCTTAGGTCTGCCCACCTCTGTCCTCTCAATCTACTATTGTGGCGCTGCCGCGCCCGTTTACACATTGTAGTAACAATGCTTTGGTGGCCCATTTGTTCGGCCTTGATTGTTTAGGCGATGTGCCTTTGCTGTCTTCGGATAGAGACAGGTATAGCGAGAGATCGTCTTGGGAACGATTTCGGTGCTTCCCGTCTCCTCGTGCTGCTTAATTGTGTCTTGACCTGCGAGTATACGCAGTTCAAGCCGGCTTTTCCAAAATACGCAACAAAGGTTGCGTATCTCCAGAATAGGCGCAAGGGCGCGTATGTACAGCTCCCGTATCGAATGTTGACAAGAAGGCGCGGGAGTTATCGACCTCGCGGGACCCTATCGAACCAGTTAACAACCGTAAAACGGCCGTTGTTGTGTATCCGATATTGTCGAGATCCGACAGTGTAACGGCGCCGTGTCGCTTGGCCAAACGCTTGTTGTCTGGTCCCAAAACGAGGGGGACATGGGCATATACGGCCTGTGTTCCCCCAAGCAGTGCCGTCAGATATGCCTGTGTTGGTGCGGAAGCCAGGAGGTCATCGCCTCGCACAACCTGATCGACACCCTGTTCGATGTCGTCCACAACCGATGCAAGATTGTAGGCAAAAGCTCCGTCTCCACGTTGCAGCACTACTTGTTCCACGGGGCCCCGGAATTCACCATGTAACTCATCGAAAATTGTCCAGTCAGTGACATCTGCTCGGAGGCGCAGAGCCGGCTTCCGTCCCTGTTGGGCGAGGGCTTGCCGGCGCACCACACGTTCCTCCTCCGTCAGATCGGCGCAGGGGCCCGGATAGTGCTCGGGCGGAGCGTGAGCTGCCGATGCGGCTTCGCGGATATCGCGCCTGGAGCAGTAGCACTCGAACACCCGATCTTCTGCGCGAAGTCTGTCAATCGCTGCCTGGTATAGATGCTTGCGTTCGCTTTGAATAATGATCGGGCCATCCCAGTCGATTCCAAGCTTGCGCAAGTCGTCGATCTGCCCCTGAGGGTCCCGGGCCCGTCCCTCGTCCAGATCTTCAAGACGCAAATAGAACTCACGTCCCGATTTCCTGGCCCACGCCCACGCCAGCAACGCTGTTCGGAGGTTTCCCAGGTGCAAGTCCCCCGTGGGAGAAGGTGCATATCTTCCGGCATTCATCCGAATAAGTTTAGATGGTAAACCTTGAAGATAGCTAAACGGGGGGCGGAGGCGTCGGGGACTTCCTCGTGTGTGAGATTGACTGCTAGATGTCCACCATCCGGATTGACGGGCAAGTCGAGTTTGCCGGCGGCATGATCATGAGGAGAAGAACCATCAAGAGCAGCTAAGAGGCCTGGCTCGCTGAAGCTGCAGCAACCGGCAGGGTCCCGCCTGATCCAAGGTGCTACCGCCAGGAGCGATGGAGGAAGTTTGATTGACCTAGTTGATGTGAGGAAGGTTTACCCCATCCCCGGGGCTAGTCCCGTGGTGGCGTTGGATGACGTCTCCCTCCACGTAGAGGCGGGTTCGATTCACGGAATCGTAGGACAGTCGGGAGCTGGAAAGTCCACTTTGATTCGGTGCCTTACAGCACTGGAACGTCCCACGTCTGGTCAAATCGTTGTTAACGGTGTTGACATGACGGCTCTGGCTGGCTCAAAGCTACGCACCGCGCGCCGGAACATCGGCATGGTGTTTCAAAAACCAAACCTGCTTGACGCCCGGGACGCGGCCGCAAACATCGCGTATCCGTTGCAGTTGGCGGGCGTGGACAAAGGCGAAACATCGCAGCGCGTTCAAGGATTGTTGGACGTGGTGGGCCTTGGTGATCGGGGATCCTCGTACCCCTCACAATTGTCGGGTGGTCAGCAGCAGCGGATAGGCATCGCGCGGGGTATGGCGACGAACCCGCCGGTGCTTTTGTGTGATGAGCCGACCTCTGCGCTGGACTCACGCTCTACTCGCCAGATCATGAATCTGCTGACCAAGCTCCGTGACGAAATGGGAGTCACCGTCGTGGTCATTACTCATGAGATGGGTGTGGTTCGGGACATCTGCGATTCTGTAACGCTGCTGCAGCGAGGTGCAGTGGTGCAGTCCGGGACGTTGGAAGAGGTTCTATCACAGCCGGACTCGGAACTTTCCGAAGAGTTGGTGCCACGCCCTAACATCGACGGGGTGGAGCTCGAATCCAACCAGGCTTTGCTAGACGTTTCCTTCACATCACACCCCGGGATTCCGACCGGGGCGGCCGTGCTCAACTTGGTCGCCTCCATGGGGGCAGACGTTGCCGCTGGTAGTTTTGAATCCATCGACAAACTTCAAGTCGGGCGTTTGGCTCTGGCTGTTCCCAAATACAATGCGGACGCTATTACCGGACGGCTGGAGCAGGCGGGCGTGCGGGTGAGAGCGTGGGAAGAGTGATTCTTACTGAAGCCCTGTTCTGGGCGGCACGCGAAAAACCCCAGTGGCTCGACAACCCCGTTCTCCAGCAGAAGTTCTGGCCCGCGGTGTCGGAGACGTTGCTGATGGTCGGTATCTCGACTGTGATCACCGTGCTGCTTGGTTTACCGTTGGGTCTTCTCTTGGCGTCCAGTGCGCCGGGAGGGTTGAAACCTCGTCCCGCCATGAATCAGATTGTCGGCGCGATTGTGAACGTTGTTCGCTCCTTCCCATTCATGATCCTGATCATTGCGCTGCTCCCGTTCACCCGATTGGTGGTCGGCACAGCGCTTGGCTGGCGCCCATTCGTCGTGACACTTGTGATTGGGGCGGTGCCGTTCTTCGCGAGGTTGGTTGAAAGCAACGTGACCGCGATCGATCCAGGAAAGATCGAGGCAGCCCAAATGATGGGTGCATCCACAGCACGCATCGAATGGGGGGTGCAGGTGCGCGAGGCGATGCCGGCCCTCGTCCAATCAGCCACACTGCTGTTTATCACGCTTGTCGGCTACTCAGCGATGGCGGGTGTTGTTGGTGGCGGCGGACTGGGAGCCCTGGCTATCAATTACGGATACCAACAGTGGATGGATGACGTGATGATTGTGACCGTCATCGCCATAATCATCATCGTTCAGGCGGCTCAAATGTTGGGCGACATGATTAGCCGGCTGGTGGATCATCGCTAGAGCAACATCAGCCGGGCAACGAAATGGCTTTGGCACAAAAGTTTGGATGGAAGCGCAGGCCTACAGGTCTTGCGTGGGTAACTAGAAGGAAAACAAGAATGCGTTCATTGAAAGTATTGACAGCCTCGGCAGTCGTGGCGGCGTTTGCGCTTGCGGGCTGCTCCTCCGGTGGGACGACCACTGATGACAAGACCTCTGAATCTGGCGATACAGCCGCTGCGGTCGACCAGGAACTAACAACCATCAAGGTTGGAGCCTCCCCGTCACCTCACGCCGAGATCCTCACCTACATCAGCGAAAACCTTGCTAAAGACGAGGGGCTGAACCTGGAAGTTGTGGAGTTCACCGACTACATCACGCCCAACGAGGCGCTTGATGCGGATGAGATCGACGCCAACTACTTCCAAACTGTTCCCTACTTGGAAGACCAGATCGCCGAGGGCAATTACGACTTCGTTGCAGGTAAGGGCATCCACCTGGAGCCCCTGGGAATCTACTCCGACAAGTACGACACGATCGAGGAAGTCCCAGACGGCCCAACGATCGGCATCATCCAGGACCCAACGAACCAGGGGCGGGCTTTGCAACTGCTGGCCGACTCCGGATTTGTGGAACTCCCCGAGAGTGGAGACGTCAACGTTGCTACAGTTACACCGTTGAAGGGTGCATCTTTCATTGAGGTAGAGGGCCCAAGTTTGGTTCGCAACTTGCAGGACGTGGACATAGCGGTAATCAACGGAAACTATGCGCTGGCTGGCGGTTTGTCGCCGTCGAAGGACGCGTTGGTTCTGGAAGATCCGACAGATAACCCGTCGGTGAATGTGTTGGTGTGGAAGACCGACTCGGACAACCTTGAGGCGGTCCAGAAGCTGGAAACACTGCTGCACTCAGACGCAGTGCGTGCTTACATCGAAGAGAACTGGCAGGATGGTTCGGTAATCCCCGCATCCTGATTGGTGAGCAGCTGGCCCTGACCAGGGCTGGTTGACTACCCCGATGGCCAGTCGCGGCTGCCCCCGTGACTGGCCATCTGTTATGTCCACAACCTTGTGTGCGTTGCCCGGCCCCCAACGCCGGACTTTGTGGCCGGGCTTGATACAGGCTAATCGAACTGCGGCATCGTGAGGCAGGTTCGCGATCACCCCGTTTTCATTCGGGACGTTTCCGTAGATGACCACGGGGACGTTCGTGACGTTGGAGTTGATGATCTGCGCCCCGTATTCAACGGAAGGCACCAGCTCTTCTTTGAAGGCCTGGAGCTGTGTGTCGAGTTCTCCGAAGTCGTCGTGAGCGCAACAGATTTCGTAGTAGTCCCACCTCTGCGGAATGTAGGAAAGGATTGTCTCTGCGTCCTTGCGGAAATACGGGACGTACTCGGAAGCGTGGTGGCTCGACTCGGTCTGGAAATAGCCGAAGGTGTTCATGATCGCGGTGCGCACTTGCTCATTGCCGCCCTCGTACGTGCTTTCGGCGGTGGCTTCTTCGCTGTGATCGCCTCGGTCCTCAATCAAGGCGAGCTCTGAGCGTCCCACCTGATGTTTTTCATTCAGGACGCGGCGCAGCCTTGGGTAGAGATCCTCGTTCCCCCGTTGAAAGCGAAGAATGAACGACTGGTGATTAATCCCGGCGGACAGGTAGTTCACTTCCTCGTGCGGAACAGCGATCGCGCGGGCCAGCATGCGCGTGGTGCCTTGGACCGAGTGACACAAGCCCACGGTCGGTAGCCCCAGCAAATTGAGGTACGAGGTCGCCATTGCCATTGGGTTGGCATAGTTGAGGAAAAGCGCTTCCGGACATAGTTCCGCGGCGTCTTTCGCGATCTGTTCGTAAGCGGGCACAGAGCGCAGGAAGCGGAATACGCCACCGGGCCCTAACGTGTCGCCCACGGTTTGATCGATACCGAATTTCCGAGGGATTTCAACGTCGTACCTGTAAGACTCTACGCCGCCAACTTGGAAAGTGATGATGACGAAGTCGGCGTCCTTGAGCGCCTCTCTCTGGTCAGTGGTGACGGTTACCTTGGCGTCGAAGCCGTGGTGGGCGATCAAGTCCTTCGTCGCGTTACCGACTCGTTCGACCCTCTCACGGTCAATGTCCATGAGGGTGAGGTGCGAGCCACGCAGGGCTGGGAAGCTCAGAATGTCGCCAACAAGGCGGAACGGGAAGACGAAGCCCCGGCTCCGATGATGACGATTTTAGGATCTTTGGGTGCAGTGGTGTTCTTCATGGCCCAACCTTAAGAAGGATATTGCCGGCAGGCCCCTCCCTTAGGCCGTAAAGCTCCAGAAGACTGGGTGATTTGTTTACCCCCCGCGATCGTGGACCAAGAAGAACGCGACTTCCCGGCCGCCGATTGGGCCAGAGGTCAGTCAACAACCCCGTAAAGTCGGTCACCGGCGTCGCCGAGGCCCGGGACGATGTAAGCCTTCTCATTCAGACCGTCATCCACGGCAGCAACATAGACGCTGACGTCGGCGCGGTCGCCGATCTTGTCGCGGATTTCCGCCAAGCCCTCGGGCGCAGCCAAGATGCAAACACAGGTCACGTTCTTCGCGCCGTGATCTAGCAGGTAGTTGATGGTGGCAACCAGGGTGTGTCCGGTGGCAAGCATGGGGTCAAGCACGAAGCACTGACGCCCAGACAGATCATCCGGGAGGCGGCGTGCGTACGTCTCAATCTCCAACGAATCGTCATCCCGTTTCATGCCGAGGAATCCCACCTCAGCGGTCGGGAGCATCCGCGTCATGCCGTCTAGCATGCCTAATCCGGCCCGGAGGATCGGAACTACTAGGGGACGAGGGGTGGACAACCTCACTCCGACAGCCGGCGCCACCGGAGTTTCCACTTCGACGGTGTCGACGGAGACGTCACGGGTGGCCTCGTACGCCAGAAGGGTCACCAGTTCGTCGACCAACAGCCGAAAAGTCGGTGACGGTGTGTACTTGTCCCGAAGAACAGTGAGCTTGTGATTAATGAGCGGGTGGTCTGCCACGAATAGATGCATGACTCTAAGGATATATCCGCCGCCGCCTCCACTTGGCCTGTTAGGCACGATCGGATGCAGGTAACCTAGAAATGTGATTGAGCAGAGCGTGTACGAATCGGCGATGTCGAGGGCATTACGTCGTGCGCATGAGGCCTCCCTGGACGGCGATGTCCCCGTCGGCGCAGTGGTTGTCGACGCGGAGGGCCGGGTGATCGGCGAGGGATGGAACCGGCGCGAGGTGGACCATGATCCCACCGCGCACGCCGAAATCCTCGCACTGCGCGAAGCCGGGAAAGCGTTGGGGACGTGGAATCTGAGCGGCTGCACTCTGGTGGTGACACTGGAGCCATGCACGATGTGCGCCGGAGCGATCGTGAACAGCCGCGTCGACGGTCTGGTTTTCGGGGCCTGGGATGAGAAGGCGGGTGCCTGCGGGTCCCTGCGCGACGTGGTGCGGGACGCGCGGCTGAACCACGCGGTTGAGGTTCTAGGTGGGGTGATGGGGGACGAGGTGTCCGCGCAACTAACCTCGTTCTTCGCTTATAAGCGTCGCCGGGAAGAATCGGAGGCCAAGGCCGCCCGGAACGTCGGTCCCAAACACATGGCGCCCAGGATCACCGCACCGCGCAAACGCCCAACAGGGTATGTGATCCCGGAGATCCAGGTGCCCACTTTGCCGGTGCATGAGGCTGCGCCTGGTCAGCCCACGGAGCATGAGCGGCAGACGGAAGTAGCAGTTGCGGAAGCGGCGGTTCCCAACGTGGAGGCGGTCGACACGTCGCGTCTGCCCCGGCGCTCTGCGCGGCACGAGGGGAAGCCGGTCATTCCGCCCTACCGGGGATGAGTGCTACCGGCCAGAGCGTGGTGTTAATGATCGGGGTTACGGTTGGGCTGGTGCGGGAGAGTCGGTGTTGTTAATCTATTTTTGATTTAAGGACCGGGAAGGTCTCCATGCCCTCCAACCCGGGGCTATTTAGGGGGAAATCACCAGAACCACCGCCTCTGACACCGGCCTCACCGCCGAAGAAGGACTCTGGGCCAGAAAAGGCTGGGCCAGACGCTGGCGACCCTAACGACACGCCGACCCCATACACACATTTTTGCCTATAACCCACGTTTTGGCCGGTAGCCCGAAACCCAGGGGTCGGGGCCCAAAAAAGCAGGGGCACCAACTCTAAGTCGGTGCCCCTAGCCTTTAGTCCGGGCGGTTTTTCCGCCCTTACTTCTCCTCGTTCTGGGGGAGGAACAGTTCGTACGAGGGGAGATCAAGAACCCCGGTGCCTGAGACACCGACGACGATGACTTCCTCCTTGTCCTTGCCTTCGCCCTCCAGGTAGTTAATTGCGGCGGCGATAGCGTGGTTCGACTCGGGAGCGGGGACAATACCCTCTGTCCGGGCGACCAGGAATCCCGCGGCGAAGGAATCATCCTGGGTGATGGCAACCGGGTCGATCAAGTCAAGGTGACGGGCATGTGACACTGCCGGCGCCATGCCGTGGTAGCGGAGCCCACCGGAGTGGATGGGATCGGGAACGAAATCCTGGCCCAGCGTGTACATCTTCAGCAGGGGAGTCATTCCAGAGAAGTCCCCGAAGTCGTAGCGGTACTCGCCCTGAGTCAGCGACGGGCATGCGGCTGGCTCCGCGGCAACAATCTTGATGTCCGCTTCGCCGGCGATAACGTGCCGGAGGAACGGGAAGGACAGTCCAGCAAGGTTCGACCCGCCTCCGGCGCAGCCGAAGATGACGTCGGGAAGGTCCTCGCCCGCCTCCCGCAGCTGAGCAATCGCCTCTTGGCCGATGACGGTTTGGTGCATCGCAACGTGGTTCAACACGGATCCAAGGGCGTAGCGAGCGTTGGGTTCGCTCATGGCAACTTCGACTGCCTCCGAAACGGCCATTCCAAGAGAACCTGTCGTGTCGGGCTGCTCGGCCAAGATCGCGCGCCCAACTTCGGTGAGGTCCGAGGGGCTGGAGTGACACTGCCCTCCATACACCTCCATCTGGTACCTGCGGTAAGGCTTCGAGTCGTAGGAAGCCCGCACCTGGAACACTTCGACATCAATGTCGAACAAGGCACCCGCCAATGACAGCGCCGCACCCCACTGGCCGGCACCCGTTTCCGTGGTTAGCTTCGTGACCCCGTCCTGCTTGTTGTAGTAGGCCTGCGGGATCGCAGAGTTCGCCTTGTGAGAGCCGACAGGGGAGACCCCCTCATACTTGAAGTAAATGCGCGATTTCGTGCCCAGTTTCTTCTCCAGCCGTTTCGCACGAATCAACGGGGTGGCGCGGAACGTGGCGTAAGCGTCTTGAACTTCTTCAGGGATCGGGATGAAGCGTTCGGTTGAAAGTTCCTGACGTGCCAGTTCAGAAGCGAACAGTCTTGCGAGTTCTTCTTCCTTAATGGGTTCTTTCGTCGCCGGGTTTAGGTGAGGCGGCGCTGCCTCCGGGAAGTCCGCAGCGATGTTGTACCAGTAGGTCGGCTTCAAGGTGTCAACTGATTCCGGCACTTCCTGGTCGTCTGGCAAAGTCCTTGTTTTTTCCATGAAGCAAACAGTAGTTCAGATTTGCTGCGCACTTGGGTTTGTTCCACTTACGCCCGCTTAGCCCTGGTCGTTCACTTCTTCGTCGTCTTCGCCAAGATGAAGCTTGTCGATCCCTAACCGTTTCCGTTCGGTTCGCAGTGAGAACACGGCCATAGTTGTCGCCATCGCAGTTGCGCCGGCAACCATCAAGAGAGACGCCGAGGCGACCCGGAGTGGCATTGACTCGCTGAAGAAGAACACCAGCAGCATCAGCACGATGCTTGCAGTAAGGAAGTACAAGGAACGCGTATTCCAAACCTGGGCCCTTTTCCCGTACGCAATCAGCTCTTCGGGAGTTTCTTGATCAATGTCCTCAGGCAAAGGCCTCGGCTCGAATCCGGGTTCGAGTCCATCCTCAGGTGTGCTGCTCACAGATTTCTCCATTCTAGTTTCGCGTTCCGCCTGTCAGAGTCGCCGAGCCCTGCTCACTTGCCATCCGCACTCTGGGTTTGCCCGTCCCCGCTTTGTGAGTTGTCCAAAGAAGTGGGGCGGTCCAGCAGCAGCGAAACCTGGTTGGCTTTCGTTGAGACAATCTTCGCCCACAGAACCGAATCTTGGAAGAGGTACTTGGCGGCCAGCGCCCTGGTTGCGAAAGACTCCGACTCCAGCAATTCCAGGTCCGTGTAAACGAGTTGTTGAAGCAGTTCGTCTGCCGTTGCATCCGCGTAAATGCAGCGGGGCCCGCGCGCGTCATAGGCACCCATTTCTCGAAGCAACACGACTCGCTGTTCCAATTTTGTTGCGAGTTTTCTCACTCCCGGAATGGTATTTGCCTTGGAACTTTCGACGCGAAGAAGAGATGAGGCGACGCAGTCGTAAACATTCAAGGCCGACGACTCTTGGACGTTGCTCAGGCCTGGGGCCTCGCTCAAAGTGCCGCTCTGGCCTGTATCCAGTTGGGAACCCGACTGGGGGAGAGCCTCCACCTCGACGTCATCGAAAAGTCCTAGGTACGGGGTGGCCGTGGGGGTTTTGCCCGAGGACACTTGAAGAGCCGCCCCCGAGACCACACGTCCACTCAAGATGCTCGCCAAAGCGAGGCGCTCACTGGCGGTTAGACCGGGTGAAGTGCTGACCAGTTGGAGTTGCGCGGCGCCTGTTTCTAGCATGAACTCCGCCAGTTCTTCCTCCCCGCTTGGGGCGGACTCCAAAGACATGGGCTGCTCCACAACCAAATTGGGGCGCTCTTCGAAATCCACGTCAACCCACGGATCCCACAGTCCGCCACCTGCCTCTAGGCGCTGCTCTGCGGCCAGTTCGACGTCTGGTAGATGCAAACCTGCGGCGCTCTTTGCAACGGCGGCATCCACACGGACAATCTCGTCGCGCAGTTCTTCGGTAGCCGAAAGCGCCGGAAGCGCGAGAATCGGTTCGCTTTGGGCGTTGGTGTCCGAGGGCAGAGAAGTGGTGCAACCCCCAACCAAAATCAGAGGCGTCACCGCGCCCAGCAGCAGCGCGCTTCTGGCCCTACTTGGCCCCACATCTTTGCGCGTGGTCTGGGTTGCGCGTTGTGAGGGCTGGGAAGGCTTTCGAGGAATCACATGCAGATCATTGCACGGTAGGCGCTAACATTGCACGAGGAACATAAATGCCGGCGCACACCACGCGCCAAATAACATAGAGGCCACGGACATCAGGGTCGGGGCTGCAGGAACCATTGAAAAGGGGCTTACGCCGTGGAAACAGCAGAAATCGTTTCGAAGGTGAAGGAAATCGTGGACCCTCTGGCGGCAGACCAGGGTGCACTAGTCGAAAATGTCACTTACAACCCCGGGTCGAATCCTCCTGCGCTCGCCATCATCGTTGATCGGACAGATGGGATTGAATCCCTCTCCTCGGATCAGGTAGCGAACCTAGCCAGGCTCTTCTCCAAGGCTTTGGACGCCGCGGACCCAATCGCGGACCAGTACAACCTTGAGGTTTCCACGCCTGGCGCAGAGTCCGCTTTGACCACCGACCGGCAGTACCGCAGGAACGTGGGTCGGACCATTCGTGTTCGCCTTCGTGACGGCGACAAGCTTGAAGGTGTCCTCGCAAACGTTACTGACGACGGTGTGGTGTTGGACGTCGATGGGAAGAAGAACAGCTACCCATTCGATAAGATCCGCTCTGCACGCGTCATCGCTCAGGTCCCGACGGAGGGGTAGCTTTGGAAATCGATATGACGACCCTCCGGATGGTGGAGCAGGAACGGGGGATCAGCCTCGACACCCTGGTCGACGCCATCGAAGAGGCACTCCTTCGCGCTTACCACAACATGCCCGGGGCGATTGATAAGGCGCGTATTGAGATCAACCGGAAGTCCGGTCGCGCCTCGGTGATAGCAACCGAGGTCGACGATGACGGCAATGAGATCGGGGAGTTTGATGACACGCCCTCCGACTTTGGCCGCATCGCAACATCTACCGCGCGTTCCATCATCATGCAGCGCTTGCGGGAGGCCGAGGACACCCGTGTTCTGGGTGCTTATGCGGGGCGCGAGGGCGCGGTTGTAACCGGCATTGTGCAGCAGTCGAAAGATCGGCGCACCACGCTGGTGAAACTTAGTGATGACTTTGAGGCGGTCCTCCCGGACGTTGAGAAGGTCCCCGGTGAGCGCTACGAACATGGCGACCGGATCCGCGCTTACGTGGTGTCGGTTGAGCGGACCGATAAGGGGCCGCGCATCGTTTTGTCTCGCAGCCACCCCGGCCTGGTGGAGGGCCTGTTCCGGCGCGAGGTTCCGGAGATTGACGAGGGCTTAGTTCAAATCAAAGCCATCGCCAGGGAAGCCGGGCACCGGACAAAGATTGCCGTGGCTGCGACCCGTGAAGGGGTCAACGCGAAAGGCGCCTGCATCGGCCCCATGGGTGGTCGTGTGCGGAACGTCATGGCGGAACTGGGCGGAGAGAAGATAGACATCGTTGACTGGTCTGCAGACTCTGCACGCTTTGTCGCGAACTCGCTTTCCCCCGCACGTGTTAGCCGAGTTGTTGTTCACTCAGAGGCCAACCGAACCGCAACCGCAATCGTGCCTGACTTCCAGCTCTCTTTGGCGATTGGTAAGGACGGCCAGAACGCTCGGCTTGCCGCCCGGCTGACCGGTTTCCACATCGATATCCATTCCGACACTGCGGAAGATGGGGAGGTCGAGGCTTCTCGTTCCTCCATGCCGGATCGGCCCCAGGACTGATTCAAGGCTTGCAACACTTCATGGCGCTCGGGAACAATTCTTGGTCCCGAGCGCCAAATGACGTGATTAGTCGCTCACATCTGTCCACCGGAGCAGCCCAATAGCTGGTCTACACTTGTTTGCGGAGATCACAGATCTGTCAACAGATCTATCAATGGTTTTCGCACAGACGGAAGTGAACGGGCCGACCTCGTTCAAACGATAGGAAAGCGGGTTGGAAGCTGATGGGCACCCGATGAGTACCCAGCGATGAGCTGCCA
>ERZ1032852.177-NODE-177-length-17805-cov-8.442479_pt1 | contig 17805 bp, 11 predicted proteins | sample MGYA00516689_ERZ1032852 | MGnify/ENA primary metagenome ERZ1032852 (study PRJEB33719, sample SAMN04262499) | wastewater metagenome | biome: rural village; feature: composting latrine chamber; material: composting feces with ash | place: El Salvador | collected...
AACTGGGATACATGCGCAGTTTTGGCGAGAACACCTTCTCGCAGTTTAGCTCGGTGCCTATCCGGGTGGGCTACTCGCAGTCTCTCTTCGGGTTCAATGGCTTCAAATGGGAGAAAAAAATAGAGCCCCTTAAATATGAAAAGGCCAAGCAACAGTTTCTCTACTCGATCCAGGAGATATCGGAATCGGTTATCTACCACTTCTTCTCGTTGGCCATGGCCCAGGTGGAATATGACATGGCCAAGGAAAACGTGGCTTCCTCCGATACCCTTTACCGCATGGGAGAAGCGAGGTACAAGATTGCCTCCATATCCCAGTCGGACCTGCTGACATTAAAACTGAACATGGTGAACGCCCAAAACACGTTGCAAAACACGGAGAGCGCCTTGAAAAGGGCCATGTTCGGCTTCGTTTCTTTCCTTAACATGGATAAGGAAACAGAGGTCACGCTGGAGCTGCCAGACCGGCCCCGGGATATTGAGATATCCCCGGAACTGGCACTCGAACACGCGAGGCTGAATAACCCCGACTTCATGGGGTTCAACCAAGAAATTCTGGAAGCGGAAAGGGAAGTGGAGAGAACGACTAAAAGCGCCAACTTCGATGCCAGTTTCTCGGTAAGCGTGGGATTTAACCAAGTGGCCGACCATCTTGCCGGAGCCTATAAAAATCCCCTTCAACAGGACGTGGTGAGCGTGGGGCTGACCGTGCCCATTGTTGATTGGGGGGTACGAAAAGGGCGGGCAAACATGGCGCGTAATAATTTGAACGTGGCCAAAATTTCGGTCCAACAAAAAGAGCTGAACCTGGAACAGGACGTTATCATGACGGTAAATGATTTTAACGTGCAGCAAGCGTTAATCAGCACCGCCGAGGAGGCCATGGAACTGGCTGCCATGGCGTATGACATGACGAGGGAGCGGTTTGTCATTGGCAAAACGGACCTGAATAGCCTTATCCTGTCACAAGAAAGGGAAAACAGGGCGCGCCAGAACTATATCGCGTCGCTCAGGAACTACTGGATGAACTACTACAAGTTGCGTAAACTGACGCTCTACGACTTCCTGGAACAGGAGGTGCTGACGGAGCAGTTTGACAGGATAGAGAAAGTGATCTGATGATAGGCAAGGAGGCATCGACATACACGCACGCGAACAGCAAAAAGAAGACGGGAAGGTTTCCCTCCTTCTCCATCATCGTCGTTTTTATTTGTCTGCTGGCACTGGGGGGGATCCTGATTCCTCAACTACCGGTGAAGCTGAACCCCTCGAGGAAATACCCGGTGGTGAATATATCGTTTTCCATGTGGGGACAGTCGGCAAGAGTGATAGAAACAGAAGTGACGTCGAAACTGGAAGCGATGATCATGCGGGTGAGCGGGGTGCAGGATATACACTCCAACTCTTCCAACGGGAGGGGATATATTACCGCGCGGTTATCTGAACATGTCGATCCGGATATGGCCCGGTTCGAGATGTCTACCGTCGTGCGCCAAGCATGGCCTTCATTCCCGCCGGGAGTGAGCTATCCTCACATATACATGTCAGGAACCACGGAGGAGGTGAACCAACCCTTTATTCGATACACTATCCATGGGCCGGCCTCTCCCATTCAAATACAGGAGTACGTGAACGATAATATCAAGCCGAAACTCGCCCAGATGAAGGGAATAGACCGGGTGGATGTCACGGGAGCCAGCAGGATGATCTACAAGCTTAGCTATGATTTCACGCGGCTGCGGAATTATAACGTCTCGCTGCACGATATCCGTTCGGCCATTCATTCCTACCTGACGAAAGAGTTTCTTGGAATAGGCAGGATAAGCGACGAGGAACAAGGGGACGAGTGGATACGCGTGGCACTGGTAGTCGAAAACAGGGACCAACCTTTTGACCCCTCTATCATCCAGGTGAAAAATAGCGACGGCACCATCCTGTATCTGGATGAGCTGGTGGAGACCAGCTTCGAGGAGGAGGAGGCTTCCAGTTATTTCCGGATAAACGGGTTGAATTCCATCTACTTGTCCGTGACCGCGGAGGATGCAGCCAACCAGCTGAACATGAGCGGGCAGGTTCAACGATTGATGAGAGAACTTGAGAAATCGATGCCGCCCGACTACGAACTTCATATGTCGTACGACGCGGGGGAGTATATCAAATCCGAGATGGATAAGATATATTTCCGTTCCGGGCTGACGGTTTTAATCCTGTTATGCTTCGTGCTGCTTATTTACCGGAATCTGAAATACTCGTTCCTCATCATATTTTCATTGATCGCGAATATCGCGATAGCGGCGATCTTCTATTATTTGCTGAAGATTGAATTGCAGATGTTTTCTTTGGCCGGATTGACGATATCGCTGACACTAATTATCGATAATGCCATTATCATGTCGGACCAGATTATCCAGCGCGGGAACAAGAAGGCGTTCATGGCCATCGTGACGGCCACGATCACGACGATTGGTTCACTGGTTATCCTGTTTTTCATGGGCGAGGGCATTCGGCTCAACTTGATAGATTTCGCGTGGGTTATCATTATCAATCTCTTCGTGTCGCTCTTCGTCGCCCTGTTTTTGGTTCCTGCCTTGATAGAGAAACTGGGTATCGTGAAAAGGAAGAGAACCGGGTGTGAAGCTCCTCGTGTTCATCGGAATGTCAAGTGGTCGCGCGTGCTTGATCGAATCAAATCGAAACGGAATGTGGCCTTGTTCAACCGGGTTTACGAGAAAGGCATCCTGTTTATGTACCGCAAAAGGGCCTGGTTCGTTGTATTGCTCGTCTTGTGCTTTGGATTGCCGGTTTTCCTCCTGCCTGATAAAATCGAGCAAAAAAGGGAAAGGGGCCATTTTACAGTCAACCAGATGGAGGAATTGGGATTTTGGGGGGAATTGTATAATAAAACATTGGGTTCTTCCTTTTACAAGGAAAAGATAAAACCGGTGTCGGATGTCGCCCTCGGGGGAACGATGCGGCTGTTCGCTCAAAAAGTGCGTACCGGGTCCTATTCATCTGCGGAGCGGGAGGAAACGTCGTTGAATGTCGCGGCCACGCTGCCCAATGGTTCTACCCGGGAACAAATGAACGACCTGATCCGGAAAATGGAGGAGTATATAAAACAGTATCCCGAGGTGCGGCAGTTCGAGACGGGCATCGAGAGCGGGCAGCGCGCGAGCATACGCGTGTTGTTCCAGAAAAAGCACCAGCGGGGCTCGTTCCCTCACCTGCTAAAATCAAAACTGATAAGCAAAGCCCTGGAACTGGGAGGGGGGAGCTGGAGTGTTTATGGACTGGGAGACGGTTTTAACAACGAGATCAAGGAACAAGCGGGTTCTAGCCGGATAAAACTTCTGGGGTATAGCTACGACGATCTCAACATGTTGGCATGGGCCATGAGGGACTCGCTATTGCAGCATCGCAGAATTAAAGAGGTGACCATCGACTCGAAATTCAGCTGGTACAAGAGCGACTACATGGAATATGTTTTTAACCTCGATAAAGAAAGGCTGGCCCACGAAAATATTCAACCCGTGGACTTGTTCCACTCGCTCACTCCCATGTTCGAAAAGAATGTGCACGCGGGAGATTGGGTTAGCAAGGGACAGGTGTATCCTGTACAACTCTACTCCGAGCAGATTGAGCGGCTTGATATCTGGAACATGGAGAATTACCCGGGGAGCGTTGGGAACAGGGGGTATAAATTAACCGAAATCGCATCCATCGAAAAGGCGCAAGTACCGCAAGAGATCGCCAAAGAAAATCAAGAGTACCGCCTCTGCCTGCAATACGAGTATATCGGTAGTTATCAACAGGCCTGGAACGTGATGGAGAGAGCCATCAAAGCCTTTAACCGGGATGCCCCTTTAGGGTATAAAGCTGAAAGTGAAATCGCCAGGTACTGGTGGGACGAGGGAGGGGGCAGTCAATATTGGTTGTTATTCCTGATTATCGTTATCATATACTTCACGACAAGCATCCTGTTTAACTCGATGAAGCAGCCGTTCGTTGTTATTTTTATTATCCCGATTTCTTTTATCGGTCTGTTCCTGACATTTTATTTGTTCAAGTTAAATTTTGACCAGGGAGGTTTTGCCGCTTTTATCCTCCTGGCGGGGCTATCGGTGAATGCGAATATCTACGTGTTGAACGAATACAATAACATTCGAAGAGCCAACAAGCGAATAACACCCCTGAAAGCGTATTTGAAAGCGTGGAACGTGAAGATAAGGCCCATATTCCTTACCATCGTATCCACCGTGCTGGGTTTTATTCCTTTCATGGTGGGGGAATATAAAGAGGCTTTCTGGTTCCCGTTGGCTGCCGGCACAACCGGGGGGCTGATAGTCTCTTTTATTGCACTGTTCTTGTTCCTTCCGCTGTTCATGGGGGTAGGTAGAAAATAAAGAGGGATTTCGGCTAAAATAATTATCTTTGTTGTTACAGTAATTTGCTTGAAAGAGTATAATTTAGCTGTAAACGGAGCACAGGAATTGAGTTACAAAAAAATAGAATATGGAGAAACGGAAAGAAGATATCGGGCTTTCACCGTACGAACTAAAGTTCCGCGGCCGGCATCGCTCCAAAGAGGTGAGAATGACCCTTTTTGATATCGACCTCGAAAACGCGCGTGAAGTCCCCATCCACTCGGTGGATGAACTACTGCCTCACAAGGATTCCGATACGCTCCGCTGGTTAAATGTTGACGGCTTGCACGATGAGAAGTTGATGGAAGAGCTGGGGAATGTTCTCCAGATCCCGGCTGATATCCTGTCGGACGTGATGGAACCGGCTGTACGTCCCCGGATGGAAGAATTCGAACGTGGTTTTTTTGTTACCATCAAGATGATGGAACTCAACGAGAAAATGGACAAAGTATCCGTGGACAACCTGAGCCTCGTGGTAATGGATAACCTGCTGATCACTTTCCAAGAAGAGGAGAGCAACCTGTTCAACCCCGTGAGAGAACGCGTCAGGAAACACAATCAACGCTTTACGTCGTTAGGAGCCGATTACGTGGCTTTTGCATTGCTGGACGTGGTGATCGATAATTCTATTTTTATCCTTGGCGTACTCGGCGATAAAATTGAAAAGCTGGAAAACAGGATGTTTCTCAATCCCGATAAGGGGGCACTGAAAGCGATTAATCTTCTCAAACATGAACTCAGTGGACTGGGGCGTTATATAAAACCGGCCCGTGAGATGGTCATGAGCCTTGTGAAATCGGACAGCGACTTTATCCGCCTTGCAAACGAAAAACATTATAAGGGGTTGCAGGACAACATAAACCAAGCCGTGGGACTGCTAGACTATTACCACGAGCGGCTGTACGACCAGTTAAATATTTATCACTCTTCCATGAGCACGAAGTTAAGCGATATAATGGCTCTGCTTACCCTTTTCTCCGTGGTATTCATCCCGCTTACCTTTATCGTAGGCGTTTACGGGATGAACTTCGAGAACATGCCCGAGTTGCGTTCACGATACGGCTATTTCGTTGTCTGGGGAGTGATGGTGGTGATTGCCGCCGGCATGCTCTGGTATTTTAAAAAGAGAAAGTGGTTTTAAATCCGCGAACAGTGTAGGAAGCAGAGTTTCGCCTAAATTAATTATCTTTGTGGGCGTTCCTTTGTTATCATCCCGCCTCGGGTTGTGAGAGGCAGGGCAGGTAACAAAAAATTAAAAATCACAAGCAATAAATGAGTGTAAAACAAGAGAGTGCTTCCAAGTGGCTAAGCAAGAAGATGGCCAACGCGAGGGGCACTTACATGATTGCATCGCTTTTTACCCTATTAAGCGCGGGGTGCTTCGTGGTGTTCGCGTGGTACTTGTCCATGTTCGCGGCCGAATGGTTGGACAACGGGCTGGTCGTGCCGCAAACACTGCTTATAGCAGCTGCTTTCCTTGCGGGGCGGTACGTTTTCGCGCACCTGGAGTCCCGGTTCAACTACAGCGCCGGAAATGCCATCGTCGCCAACATCAAAAAAGAACTTTATCCCGTACTGCTTAATAATAGCAAGTTGGACTCCACGTCCAGCGCGTTGTACGTTACCCGGATAACCGATGACTTGCGGCCCTATTTCGCGTTTTTTATTCCCTATTCCGTGGCGACGGGCGTGGTAAGTACCCTGCTGCTGGTTATCGTCTTTTGGATGGAAAAATGGGTCGCGATCGTGTTGTTGGTCTCGCTGTTGGTTATCCCCATGCAGATGGCGATCGTGGGAATAGGCGCCGAATCCCTCCATAAAAAACATACCAACCTCTTCCTGAAATATTCGGCCGTTTTCTATAATCGGCTGCAAACCATCGCCGAGATCGTCAACCTGGACAATTTCAAGACGCAATACCGGTTTTTGTCCCGGAAAAGCGAGGAACTGAACAAGGCAACCATCAGCGTGATGCGGGTGGCGGTCCTCTCTTCGGCAGTCTTGGAGCTCTTCGTGACCATTTGTATCGCGGCCATCGCAATTTATTTGGGGATGAGCCTGATGGGGATCATGACCGGCCCCAATTACGGGCAAGGGTACGATTTTCGAACCGCGCTTTTCTTGCTCACGATTGCCCCCTATTTTTTCTTTTACCTGCGGAAGTTTGTCAGCGCCTACCACGACCGGAACAAGGCTCTCGCTTCGGCCGATTTGTTGATGCCGGTGCTCGATGAAAAGATCGATCTCCCGTTGGCAGACAAAGACGAAGTGCTACGGAGCTTTGAAATCAATGGATTGAACTTTTCTTATCCCGACTCGCCGGTGAAGGTGTTGCACGATATTCATCAACGGTTTCCCTTGAAAGGGTTGGTACTGGTGAAGGGGATCTCGGGCTCGGGGAAGTCCACGTTGTTGAAGATATGCACCGGCAGCTTGTCGGCAGACGAAGGTGTGGTCTCGGTAAACGGGAAAGACAACGACTGGTCGCGCCGATGGTTGAAAGCGAACAGCTCATACATGAATCAGTTCCCCTTTATCTTCGACGGCACGTTGTGGTACAACGTTTTCCTCGAACAAGAACTGGAAGAACAGACGAAGTATCCCGGGTTTTTAGACAAGATACTCTCGAAAAAGGAGGAGGGGTGGAAGACTTCACTGAGCCATAACGGCAAACAACTTTCGGGTGGAGAGCGGCAGTTGGTCACGCTCGCGCGGATGATGTTGCACCCGAGGCCGGTGGCGATACTGGACGAGCCGACGGCCAATCTGGATCCCGACACTACCGGGGTCATCCTGAAGGAGATCAGCCAAATGGCGGAAGAGCGACTGGTGATCGTCGCGTCGCACGAAAATAGATTCGATGCCATTGCCGACACGATCGTGGACTTAAACTGGGGGGAGCAGAACTGATGTGATGATGTGGTGATGTGGTGATGTGATGATGTGATGATGTGATGATGTGATGATGTGATGATGTGCCAATGTGCCAATGTGCCAATGTGCCAATGTGATGATGTGACTAATGTGCTAATGAGTGACGGGAGAGAGATTTAAAAAAAGAATCGGATGCATACGTTTTTTAGAGAACATATTATAGAGCCCTTCAAGGGCCAATGGGCGAAGGGATTTCTTTTGCTGGCTATTTGGACCGTGGCGTTCGTGGCCCTCCCGGCCATCTCGGGATGGTTTCTGGCCATTTGTAGCGTGGTGTTCGTCACGGCCAACACCGCGTTTTCCTACCTGATCCCGTCGGCCATTATCCGGCTGTTGGCACTGCTCCGTACAGCTACCCGGTACTTCGAGCGGTTGGAGAACCACAAGACCACGTTGGACGCGCAACAACGCCTCCAGTTAAAGATCTTCCAATCGGTGGCGAAATTCCCTTATTTCAGAAAGCAGGTCAACAACAACTCGGCGTTGCTGGAAAACAGCACGCACGGGGTCGACCAAATATTGAACCACATCCTGTTATGGATCTTGCCCTTTGCCGCGCTGCTCCTCTCGCTCGGCACCTATTTTGTTTTCGTGGCCTTCTTCTCGCCGGCAATCGCCATCGAGTTCATCATCTCGGCAGCCATCTTGCTGTTTATCGTTCCCCAACTCGTTTTCCGGAAGAACAGGAAGTTATACGGGGAACTGAAATCGCTCCGGGAAGAGAACCAGCAAGCACTCATCCAAAGTTTCCGGGGGAGGATAGAGATATCGAAATACGGCATGGAAGAGAAGGCCGTTGAACAGCATGAACAGAGGCGGCAACGATTGGAGCGGTTGGAGACAAAGCTGCAAGTCAACTCGTTCTACTTGCAACTCATTGCCGGGCTCGGGTTTAGTTATATTGCCGCTTTTCTTCTCTGGAATTCGAGCAACTACGGCCTCGATGCGCCGCTTGCCATCGGGATTTTCTTCGGTATCATGGCGCAAGCCGAACTGTCTGAAATGCTCTTTACGGGCAAGTCGGAGAAAAGCTCGGTCGAACACCAGGTCAGCGATGTAGACGCGATCATCAAGGAGGGCGAACAACCGGTGGAAACCGTCGCGGTTGCTTCCCGCCTACAGAAACTGGATTTACACGACGTGAGCGCGATGATACCAGAAACGCCCGTGCGGGTAGCCCCGCTGTCGCTGGAGATACGGCAAGGAGAATGGGTAGCTATATACGGTGGAACGGGAAAAGGGAAGACCACGCTGCTGAACAGCCTATTTTATCCCGAGTATCGAGAGGGTGGCACGCTCGCGTGGAACAACGAGAGCAACTTGAAGCACTTGCCCGTACCGGAATCGGTGTATGTTACCCAGAAAGCCTACCTGCTCACCGGGACGTTGCGGGAAAATTTTGAAGGGCATTCTGACGAAGCAATCAAAGAGGTATTGGAGGCGGTCGACTTGGCAAGTTGGCGAGCCTCGCTTCCCCAAGGATTAGGAACGTGGTTAGGAGAGAATGGCGAAACATTGAGCGGGGGGCAACGGAAGAAGCTATTGCTCGCGCAGGCGCTCCTGAAAAAACCGCAGCTGCTGGTGGTGGACGAGCCCACGGCCGGGATCAGTGCCGAGAACGCGATCGCCATCTTTCAAAATATCCGGCAACTCCACCCCGGCATCACCATCCTGATGGCGACCCACCTCACGGACTTCGAGCCCGTGGTCGATAAAGTCGTCAGGATATAGTTTTCGCCATTTTCCGAAGTAGAAACCCGTCATTTTCCGAAGTAGAAGACCGCCGTTTTCCGAAGTGTCATTTGGAAACTCATTTTAAATGCTTCTCTTTGTAGAGAATATATCCTGCCTTACAGACTTCGAGCCCGTTATTACATCTTGCCCCCGCCGCGATGGCTCACGTGGTCGACGGCCGGGGAAATGTTAAAGTATACCCGCTCCACGCCAAACCGGTTATCGCCCAGCGAGAGGTAGTTCACTTTGCCGCCCCTCAAGAGCTTGTCTTCCCCACCAAAGGTGTATCCCAAGAAGGGCAACAGGTCGTACTCGTGGGCGACCTTGATCACGTAGAAGGGTGTTTTATCCGACATCCCGTCGCCCGTGCTGATGATCGCGTCCTGCACGGCTTTTCGCTGGCGTGCCACCTTTCTATACTCGTCGGTATTGTTCTGTTGTGCGAATACCAACAGCTTCGCGTTTAAGGCACGTAAGTTGAACGGGTCCTCTTGAAGCAACGCGTCCGCGTACTGTAGTATGTTTTTGTAGTCGCTTTGGCTGAATGATTGCTTTGACAGTACTTCCGCCAACAGGTTGTTATAGGATGAAGTATCCGTGGGAACGTATCCCGGTTGGTACGCGTAGCCGAAATAGAGGTGACGACTCTCTTCGAGGGTCAGCTCTTTTTCTGCCGCTTGGTATTTTTGCATCAAACGGGTAAAGTGATACGGGGAAGAGGATTCTTTCGTGGTGCGTTCGATCAGATTAAGATCGGGCGCGTCAAAAAACTCCTCCTGTGCTTGTACAGCCAACAAGATGGCTGCAAACAACGCGAGCAAAATAGTTCGTTTCATAATTTAATAGTTAGCTGGTTAGTTGGTTTCATAATTAATCATCACATCGTCACATCATCACATCGTCAAATCAGTTCCTGCCTGAAACCGATACGCTCCGGTCAATCTTGGAGATCAGTCCTTGCAGCACGCTTCCCGGCCCCAGTTCCACGAACTCGGTAGCCCCGTCGGCAATCATTTGTTGCACCGATTGGGTCCATTTCACCGGGGAAGTAAGTTGCGCGATCAGGTTCTTCTTGATGGTTGCGGGGTCGGTTTCACCCACGGTCGACACGTTCTGGTATACCGGGCACACGGGAGCATGGATCCCGGTCGCCTCGATCGCTTCCATGAGTTCCAGTCGTGCCGGCTCCATCAAGGGGGAGTGGAACGCGCCGCCCACCTTGAGGGGTAGGGCACGCTTGGCACCCGCTTCCTTCATCAGCTCGCACGCTTTTTCGATACCGCTATTGGAACCGGAGATAACGATCTGGCCGGGGCAGTTGTAGTTAGCCGCCACTACCACGTCGTCGATCGACGCGCAAATCTCTTCCACCTTTTCGTCGGGTAACCCCAGGATCGCGGCCATGGTCGACGGGTTCGCCTCGCATGCCTTCTGCATCGCGAGCGCCCGGGCATGCACTAACCGCAGCCCGTCCTCGAACGAAAGCGCACCGGCTGCCACTAAGGCCGAGAACTCGCCCAGCGAGTGCCCAGCGGCCATATCGGGCTGGAACTCTTCCCCCAGCGTCTTGGCCAATATTACCGAATGCAGGAAGATGGCCGGTTGCGTTACCTTGGTCTGCTTTAACTCCTCGTCGGTACCCGAAAACATCATGTCGGTGATCCGGAAACCCAGTACCTCGTTGGCCTTCTCGAACAACTCTTTTGCTAACGAAGAAGTTTCGTATAACTCTTTGCCCATCCCCACGAACTGGGCGCCTTGACCGGGGAAAACGTATGCTTTTTTCATTTGCGTGTTATCGTTATGATTTCAATTTTATGACTCCGTTATATAACCGTTAACCGTCGATTTTGTTCTTTTCGCGAATCTCTACCCGCCGGATTTTCCCACTGATCGTCTTGGGGAGTTCGTCCACGAATTCAATCACCCGCGGGTACTTGTAGGGTGCTGTCACGCTTTTCACGTGTTCCTGTATCTCTTTTGCCAGCGTGTCGCCTGCTCTCGCTTTATATTCCGCGGCGAGTACCACCGTCGCCTTTATAATCTGTCCCCGGATATCGTCGGGTACCCCCGTGATGGCACATTCTACCACGGCGGGGTGGGTCATTACCGCGCTTTCTACCTCGAACGGCCCCACCCGGTAGCCGGAACTCTTGATCACGTCGTCGGTGCGTCCCACGAACCAGTAGTATCCGTCCTCGTCACGCCAGGCCATATCGCCGGTGCGATAAACATGGTTGTCGTATACTTCGCGGGTGAGCGTCTCGTCCCGGTAATACCCTTTAAACAGTCCCAAGGGAAGTTCCCCGTCGGTGTAAAACACGATCTCGCCCTGCTCCCCATCCTCGGCCGAACGTCCGTCGTGCGTGAGCAGGTCCATCTTGTAGAGCGGGTTAGGGACTCCCATCGCTCCCGGCTTAGGCTCCATCCATGGGAAGGTGATGATGGTGGGAGCCGTTTCGGTCTGCCCGAATGCCTCCATCATCTTGATGCCGGTCTTTTCGTGGAACGCTTCAAATACCGACGGGTTAAGGGCTTCCCCCGCGGTGGTGCAATACTCCAGCGAGGAGAGGTCGTACTTGCTCAAGTCCTCCCGTATCAAGAAGCGGAAGATGGTGGGGGGAGCACAGAAAGAGGTCACTTTATACGTGGACAGTACCCGCAGGATATCTTCGGGAATAAAGCGCCCCTCGAAGTCGTACACGAAGACGCACGCTCCCGCGATCCATTGCCCGTAAATCTTGCCCCACACGGCCTTGGCCCAGCCGGTATCGGCCAGCGTGAGGTGGATGCTCTCCTCGTGCAGGTTGTGCCAATACTTGGCGGTGGTAATATGTCCCAGCGGGTAAGTGAAGTCGTGGATCACCATCTTGGGATGTCCCGTGGTGCCCGATGTGAAATAGAGGAGCATGATGTCCTCGTTTTTATTTGTCGGTAGCGGCCGCTCGAAAGGGGGTGCCGTCTCCACGCCCCGGTGGAAATCAATCCATCCGCCGGGTACCTCGCCGCCGACCACCACTCGGTGCTCCACCGTGGGCGAGGCGGCCATGGCGAGGTTCACGTGCTCTATTAACTGGGGATCCCCCGTGGCCACGATTGCTTTAATTCCTGCCGCGTTGTTACGGTAGGTGATGTCCCGGTCGGTGAGCAGGTGCGTGGCGGGTATGGCTATCGCGCCAATCTTGTGCAGTGCCACGATGGCTTGCCAGAACTCGATGTTTCGTTTCAAGATCAGCATCACCATGTCTCCTTTCTTGATGCCGATGGAAAGAAAAAACGCTGCCGTTTGGTCGGATAGCGTCTTCAGTTCTCCAAATGTCAGGTCGCGGTGCTCCCCGCGGTCGTTGGTCCAGCAGAGGGCGCGTTTCCCCGGGTTTGAAGAGGCCCACTCGTCCACCACGTCATACCCGAAGTTGAAGTTATCCGGCACCTCGATCCGGTAGTTGTCCACGAAATCCTGGTGGGATGAAAACGAGGGTCTCTTTACAAATTTTTCTATCATGATAACCTAATTATAATCGATCGCGGGTACAAATCACGGGTAAAGGATCACGGCAAGGAATTTCACCGGCTTGTCGTTCATTGCCTTCATGCCGTGGGGCAGCGATGAGTCGAAATAGATGCTATCGCCTTTTCCCAGTACCAGGTTTTTCCCGTTGATATTCATCAGCATGCTCCCTTCCAGGATCATGTTGAATTCTTGTCCCGCGTGGATGTTCTTGTAGAAGTCGGTCTCCATCGGTTTAGGCTCCACCGTCACCACGAATATCTCTGCCACGTTATTGGTGAATCCCGAGGTGAGCGACTGGTACTTGTATGCCGAGACCCTTTCCACGCTCATCCCCTTGTCTTTCCGGGTGATGAAGTAGGAGTTCATACGCGGCTCGGTGCCGAACATCAGGGTGGAGATATCCACCTGGAACTCTCGCTCGATCCGTTGCAGGAACGATACCGATATATCTTGTTCCCCCCCTTCAAACTGCATGTAATCCCCCAGGTCCACTTCCAATTTGTGAGCCATCTCCAAGGGGGTGAGGTCGAGCGCCTCACGCAGGCCCTTGATCCGTTCTCCTATCTGTTTCAAGTCAGTTGTCATTGCTGTTTTCTCCAGAATTAGGTAATGTTATCTCTCGCTCGCGAAGATAGTGAAAGCCGAGTGCAATGCCAAGCTTGCTTGAGCATTTCCGAGGCGCATCCTATCTTATACAAAGATACGTTATTTTTTGCTTAAAAGACACGAATTTTGCCATTAAGGCAAACGTTAGACGAATAAAAAGAGGCTGAGTGCCATCACTGCCATGCCCAGGATGAGCCCGATAATGGAGTGGTGGTGCTTGCCATATTTCTCTGCGCTGGGTAGCAGCTCGTCCAGCGAGATAAAGATCATCACGCCTGCTACCGCGGCCAGGATGATGGCATTCATCACAGGGCTCCAGAAGGGCATCAGGAACAGGAACGCGATGAGGGCCCCCAGCGGCTCGGCGAGTCCCGACGCGAAGGAGAGCCAGAACGCCTTTTTCTTGCTGCCCGTCGCGTGGTAGATGGGTACCGCCACCGCGATTCCCTCGGGGATGTTGTGGATGGCGATGGCCGCCGTGATGGGGATGGCCACTTCCAAGGAGGTAAGTGCCGACATGAAGGTGGCGACCCCTTCGGGGAAGTTATGGATGGCGATGGTGATGGCCGTGATGGTTCCCGTGTGCTTTAGTCGCTGGTTCGACCGCATCTCTTCCACCCCGTGCATCTCGTGCGGGTTCTGTGCTTTCGGCACGAGGAAGTCGATCAGCGCGATGACCGCGATCCCGCCGAATAGCCCCAGGATCATGTAAAGCATGCCCGTTTTTTGGCCGAACGCTTCCGTGAGCGAATCCAGCGAGGTGGGTAACATCTCCATGAAGGAGACGTAGATCATCACGCCTGCAGAGAGCCCCAGCGCGAAACTCAGAAAGTTGGTGTTCGTGCGCTTGGCCACGAACGCGATCAGGCTCCCGATACCGGTGGATAACCCGGCAATGAGGGTGAGCAGGAAAGCGAAGAGAATCGCTTGATTATCCATTGGTATGTTCATCGTCCGCTATGATGGTTTTCATTATTTCGTCATGGATGACGCGGTTGGATGCTACCATCTCCCGTCCGAAGATGTAGTTATCCCCCCTGGAAAAGTCGGTACACTTCCCGCCGGCCCGCGCCACGATAAACGCTCCCGCTGCCACGTCCCACGGCGAAAGCCCGGGATGAAAGAAAGCATCGGTGACGCCTGCTGCCACGTAACAGAGGTCCAGCGCGGCCGATCCCTTGAGTCGGAAACTGCACTTCTGGGATTGCTTCATGGCCCGTTGCAGGATCTGCCTACCTTCCTCGTTCAGGCTATAGGGTATTCCAAACCCGAAGTAGCCGTTTTCGATGGTGGCGTGATTGCTCACTTGCAGCGGGGTGTCGTTCAGGTGCGCCGTTCCGTCCGCTACCGCCCAGTAGGTATAATCCAGTACCGGGTCGTGCACCACGCCCAGCACCGTCTCAGTATTCCGGGTGAGGGCGATGCTCACCGAATAGGTAGTGTCCCCGTGCACGTAGTTGCTCGTGCCGTCCAGCGGGTCGATGATCCAGGTAAACTCCTTCTCTTCGAACGCCACGGTGCCCTCTTCGGTGAGGAATCCCGAGCCCGGCAATAGCTGTTGCAAACCCTCTACCAGTAGTTCCTCGGCGGCTTTGTCAATATAGGTCACGTAGTTACGCGTCCCCTTCAGTTCCACGTCTTTTCGCTTCAACTCGGCCTGTTCGTTCGTCAGGTATCTCCCCACGGAACGGGCCAGTTGTCGGACGTCATTGCATAATTTTTCGATATCCATAGTTCAGTACTTGTATTAAAAGAATGGCAGGTCGCGAGATGCAAATGATTTATTTATCCGGGTACATCGAGTCCCACCAACGAGCGTCATCTTTGAGCCATTTGGCAAACCACGCGTAGATCGCGTTGTTCCACGCGATACGTTTATCGTAGTCGTAAATCGCGTGGTTCTCCCCCTCCACCTGGATAAACTCTACCTCTTTCCCCAGTAATTTCAGCGCGGTATACATCTGGATGCTCTCGCCGATGGGCACGTTGGTGTCGGCCGTCCCGTGGAGCAGCAACAGCGGGGTGTTGATCTTGTCGGCATGAAAGAGGGGGCTCTGCTTCACGTAAAGCTCGGGGTTATTCCACGGGTAGCTGCCCGCGCTTGCCCCCGCGCTGTAGGAGTAGCCCCAGTACCCTTCTCCCCAGTAGCTGGCGATGTTGCTGATCCCCGCGTGCGATACCGATGCCGAGAAGAGGTCGGTTTGGGTGATCAGGTACTGTGTCATGAAGCCGCCGTATGACGCGCCGATATTCCCGATCTTGGTGCCATCCACGAACGGGTGGGCAGCGACAAACGCGTTCACCCCTTGCACGATCTCCTCCGCGGTCTGGATACCCCACGCGTTCACGTGGCGGGCCGAGAACTCCTGCCCGTAACCGGTGGTGCCGCTCGGTTGAAGCGTGTACACCACGTAATCTTGCGCGGCGTACACGTGAAGTGGGTAGGTGCTCTCGAAGGTGCGCGCGGTGGGGCTGGTTCCGCCGTAGTAATAGACTATCAGCGGGTATTTCTTTTCCGGATCAAAACCGGGCGGCAGGTAATACCGCCCCTCGATCCGGTCGCCGAAAGTGCTGGTGAAGTTCCACTCCTTTACTTCGCCCAGGTTGAGCTTGGAGAGGTGCTCCTCGTAGGGGTCGGCCACGAGCGTCGACTCCATCGTGCGAAGGTTCAGCAGGTAGCTCCGGTTGGAGTTGGAAGCGCTCACGCCTGTGTAGGTGGCCCACTCGCCATTTTCCGCGATGGTAAACGATCGAATTACTTCCTCCTTTAGCGGTAGCTGCTCGAATTTCTTCGTCCGGGGCGAGTAACGGTACACGTTGGAGCGATCGCCCTCCTCCACGCGGTAGTAAATATTGTTATCCCGCGGGTTCCACGTCTGCGCGTTGATGGTGGGGTCGAAGTCGCGGGTCACCGCCTCCACTTTTTTACTGTCTAAATGAAAGATAAACGACTGCGTGTCGTAGCTGTTGGCGATCTGTCCCGGCTCTATCTTCAGGCCGATTCCGCCGAATGCTTCGGGTGCCCCGTGTACCAGCAGTTGCTTCGCGTCGGGCGAGAACTGGGCGGAGTACGTGTAGGTTTGGTCTTTCCAGACGGTATCGACGGCCATCGTCTCCAAGTTCAGCATGTAGAGCGAACTCTTGCGGAAGGGCCGCTCCGAGAGGTCCTCTTCCGTGGTGGAGAAGAGCAGGTATTGCCCGTCGTCCGTCACGTCGTTGAGCGAAGCGCTTTGGCGTCCGAACGTGAGCTGCTGGGTTAACCCCGTGTCAAAGAAGTGTCGGTACAGGAAGTAGCGGTCCCGGTAGTGCGACTGCCGGTCGTCTATCCCGATCAGCCTTTTCAACCCCCCGGGGTTACTGATGACCAGGGTCTCTTTGGAAGAGAAGAAAACGGACTGCTCGTCGGGTGCCATGTGGAAGCTCTCCTTGGGAAGCCCTTCCGCGATGATCCCGGTCTCCATGGTGAGCGGGTCCAGCGTGTAGATGGTTCTGCCCTCGTCGTTGTCGGCCGTGAAATAAAGCAGGTCCCGCTTGGGCATCCACCGCAACTGGGAGCGATTGGAAGGCTCGGAGAGGATGGTTCGTTTTTGACGGGTATCGTATATCTCGGTGTAGTTCCGGTTGGTTCCGCCGGGGAGGGTCTCCCGTAGGCTCAGCAACAGGAACCGGCCGCTGGGGGAGATCGACGAGGTGGTCACCCGCTTCCCTTCCAGGATATCCTTGATGTTGATACGCCGGGTGGGCGACTCGTTAAACATGTAGACGAGCAGCGAGTCGGCCTCGTCCGGTTTTACCTCGATCTTGAGCGCGGGCTCGGTTTTATCTTCTGCCGAGGTGAGCATCTTGATCACCAGCCGCGCGTTATTGGTGAACCCGTTTAGGTTGGCATCCACCGACCCCGATTGGTGTAGGCTGTCGTTCAGTTGCGTCTTGGTAGCCCGTTTCACGCCATCGATCCAGAGTTCCAGCGGGTTGGTCGATGTCACGGTGACCTTTCCCTTGCCATACCTGTCGCCTGTCACGTAGAGCGAAAGTAGCTGGAACGCTTTCCCCGTGTCCGGCTTGGGCAAAAAGAAAAAACCTGCCGTGTCCGGGGTTAACTCGGTAGTAAAACGCTCTTGATTTGGGAAAGAGACAGGGTACGAAAGGAGCATCTCGTCGGAATAAGCGGTGTTATCCAAGTTCACGCTATCCAGCAGTACCGGCTTCTGCACGGTGATGGGACCGAACGAAGCTATCTTTTTTGGCATAACTGCCTCTCGCGTTTGCGCGGTAACGGGCAAGCACAACCCCCCGATAATGATTAGTAAGATCAGGCTATTCCTCGCCGCGGCAAAACTCGTGCGGTTCTGCTCGTTGGGCTTAACAGGACAGTGTACAAAAAAGTGTCGTTGCATATCTATATTATCAATATTATTTAATTTAAGTTTCGCTTGTGTCGTATTTACAGCTAAATATAAGACCTATAACTATTTCGTGGGCACCCATTCATAAATTAGACTATTTTTCGCCATGGCATAGTTCAAGCGAGCTTGACTCTGCTCATTTGGCTTGACAAAATAGTTCGGTGAAATAGGCGTGATCTGATAAGCTGTTT
>ERZ1032852.178-NODE-178-length-17799-cov-15.479993_pt1 | contig 17799 bp, 17 predicted proteins | sample MGYA00516689_ERZ1032852 | MGnify/ENA primary metagenome ERZ1032852 (study PRJEB33719, sample SAMN04262499) | wastewater metagenome | biome: rural village; feature: composting latrine chamber; material: composting feces with ash | place: El Salvador | collected...
ATCATGCTGATCACGCACTACACGCGGATCCTGCGCTACATCAAGCCAGACTTCGTACACGTTTTTGTTGACGGCAAGATCGCGGAAGAAGGCGGGCCGGAGCTCGCAGAACGCCTTGAAGAGGAAGGCTACGACAAATACTTCTAGATCCAGAGGGCGACCTCGCCGTGAAGGACGCACCAGACTTCAGCGGCGCGGAGCTTGCGGCAATCAGGCGCGACTTCCCGATCCTTGAAAAGGAGGGTCGGGGAGGAGAGCCGATTGCCTACTTTGATTCGTCCGCGACTTCCCAGAAACCCCGCTGCGTCCTGGAAGCTGAACTGGGGTTTTACACGGACGCTAACGGAGCCGTTCACCGGAATACCCACCTGCTCGGTGACGAAGCGACGGAGCTGTTTGAACAGTCGCGGGAGACCGTCGCGAACTTTGTGGGCGCAGCGCCGGAAGAGATCGTGTGGACGAAGAACGCGACCGAGGCCCTGAACCTGGTCACGGCCGCACTCGGAAACGCGTCCTTGGAGGATCCGGATGGGGCGCTTGCACTTGGGCCCGGCGACAAGATCGTGGTTACGCGCGCGGAGCACCACTCCAACCTGGTTCCGTGGCAGCAGCTGGCAAAACACACGGGCGCAACACTGGACTGGCTTGAGTTGACGGAAGATGGGCGCATCGACCTGGATTCTCTGGACAGGATCGATGACAGCACGAAGGTTGTTGCGTTCACGCATGCTTCCAACGTGACGGGCGCGATCTCACCCGTCAAACAGATCGTGGACAAGGCGAAAGAAGTCGGCGCACTGACGGTCCTGGACACCTGTCAGTCCTCAGCGCACATGCCCGTCAACGTTGCTGACTTGGGGGTCGACTTCGCTGTGTTTTCCTCGCACAAAATGTTGGGACCAACGGGGATAGGGGCGCTGTGGGGACGAAGGGAACTATTGGATAGGTTCCCTCCGGTGGTGACCGGGGGATCCGTTGTCGCTGACGTGACCATGGAAGACACCGTGTTTCTGCCCGCCCCTGCAAAGTTTGAGGCCGGTTCTCAGCCTGTCGCGCAGGCCGTGGGCTGGGCCTCTGCGCTCGGCTACTTGGACGCGGTCGGCATGGACCGCGTCGCCGCCCACGAAGCTGCCATGACGGAGAGGATTTTAGACGGGCTAAAGCACATGAAGGGTGTCCGGGTTTTGGGTCCGACCGACACGAAGGATCGCTGTGGGGTCGTTGCCTTCGAAGTTGAAGGGGTGCACCCGCACGACGTCGGGCAGTTCCTAGATTCCTATGATGTTGCAGTCAGGGTTGGCCATCACTGCGCCATCCCACTACACCGTTTCTTCGGGGTGAAGTCGTCCTCGCGCGCTTCCGTGTCGCTCACGACCACCGAAGAAGAGGTGGACCGATTCTTGGACGCGCTTAGCAAGGTTCAAGAGTATTTCGGAGGGGCCAATGAGTAGTCTTGAAAATCTTTACCAGCAGGTCATTCTGGACCATTCCAGGCGCCGGTCTGGCAGCGGAGACGTAGGCGACTTCCAGTTCACGTCTTTCCAGGTGAACCCCACCTGTGGTGATGAGGTCACCCTGGGGGTGAAGGTCGGGGAAGACGGCGCGCTGACCGCCCTGGCATGGGACGGGGATGGCTGCTCCATTTCTCAGGCATCGCTTTCCATGCTGAGCGAGGCGCTTGAGGGAGCCGACCTTGAAACGCTTCGCCGCCAGTTTGCAAACATGGAACAGATGATGCATTCCAGAGGGTCGGGCACACCGGAAGACGTTTTGGATGAGCTGGGGGACAGCGCCGCCCTAGAGGGCAGCTCGAAGTTCCCGAACAGGATCAAGTGTTCCCTGCTGGGCTGGTACGCCCTTCGCGACGCTATGGCCCAAGCAGGTCTTGACATCACCGCCGCAGGCGAAAAGGAGTAGGAAATGAGCAACGCAGGGCCCGGGTTCAACCCGATGGCAACACCCGAACCTCCTCCTCAGGTTTTTGCGGAAGTGCAGCCACAGGATGACCAGAGCCGCATCGACATGATCGAGCTGGGGAACGTGAGCGGCGAGGAGGCGATAGAAGCCCTCATGGACGTGATAGACCCGGAGCTGGGCATCAACGTCGTCGACTTAGGTCTGATCTACGGGGTTCGCATTGATGAGGACAACACGATCACAGTCAACATGACGCTCACGTCGGCCGCATGCCCGCTGACGGACGTGATTGAACGGCAGGTCCAAATGGTTCTGGCACCGTTTTCAGAGAACGTGTCGGTGAACTGGGTTTGGTTGCCGCCGTGGGGACCTGAGTGCATCACGCCGGACGGCAAGGATCAGCTACGCGCGATTGGGTTCAACGTTTAGCTCTGGTGAGCCTTCCCGTAAAACCGACCCAAGACGTGGCCGCGGAACTCTTCCATGCGACCATCGTTTATCGACTCCCGGATCGCGTCCACTAACCTGACGGTGAACCACTCGTTGTGGATGGTTGCAAGGGTTGCCGCCAGCAACTCTTTCGCTTTGAACAGGTGCCGCACGTAAGCCCGGGTGTAGTTTTGGCACGTGTAGCAGCCGCAGCCTTCTGCAAGAGGCGAGAAGTCCGCAGCGAACCGCGCGTTCGTGATGTTGTAGCGGCCCTGTGGCGTGTAGATAGCGGCGTTGCGCGCAACCCTGGAGGGGTTCACGCAGTCGAAAGTGTCGATGCCTGCATCGATTGCTGTGAAGAAGTCGTGTGGCTCCGAGATGCCCAGTAGGTGGCGCCCCTTGGATGTCGGCAGGTTGGACGTTACCCAGGAAACGATTTCGCCGAGCGACTCTTTGCGGAGTGCCCCGCCGACTCCAAAGCCGTCGAAGCCCTGGCCATCTACGTCCATCGCCGCGAGCGTTTTTGCGGCAGCCACCCTCAAGTCCTTGTGGTCGGCACCTTGGACGACGCCCCACAGCTGCTGGTAAGGCTTCTCTGGCCGCGCTTCGGTCTGGCGCGCGTGCTCAGCTAGACACCTACGCGCCCACGCCTCGGTCCGCTCTAAGGATTCGACCTGGTAGCTGCGCGGGTGCAGCAGGGAGGTGAGTTCGTCGAAGGCGAACATGATGTCCGCCCCCAATTGGTGCTGGATCCCAATCGAGATTTCGGGATTGAAGCGGTGCTGTGTGCCGTCGATGTGGCTTTTAAAAACCACTCCGTCCTGGTCTACGACGGCCTTAGATTCCTTCACGGCGGCGGCCGCGAGTTCTGGAGGGACGGCGCCTTGCTCGGCAGCGAACTCTTCGCTGAGGACCTTTTTGAACCCGGCGCCCATGGAGAGCACTTGGAATCCACCGGAGTCCGTGTAGGTGGGGCCCGGCCAGTGCATGAACTTGCCTAGCCCACCAGCTTCATCAACGATTTCAGATCCCGGTTGCAAGTACAGGTGGTAGGCATTTGCGAGCACTGCTTGCGCACCTAGCCCCACCAGCATTTCCGGAAGGACGGCCTTCACGTTTGCTTTTGTGCCAACCGGGACGAATGCTGGCGTCTGGATGCTCCCGTGCGCTGTGTGGATGACCCCGGTCCTAGCTAGGCCCCGGCCCTCGCCACTCTCACGCGCTACCGTGAAGCCGCGGTCTGGGCCCTTGTACTGGGGCTCTTCCTGTCCCACCCCCGGCTCAGGAAAGGGGGTGAGGTCTGAAAGAGGGACAGTGGGGGGCGCGGCAGGCCCGCTAATCCAGTCTGGCAAGGCACTCCTCAAGTTCTCGGCGCATTTCCAGATTGTCTCACACGGCCTGCGCGTCCGATTCCTCTGCTGTTTTAACTCGCCCGATTAGCCAGTAGGTGAAGGGAAGCAACAGGATCTCAATCAGCATCTTGTAGGCGTAACCGACCAGGACGTAGTTCCAGAAGGGCCAGCCGGTCAGGACGCCGTAGAAAGCGACTGTACAGAAGAAAAGGGTATCTAGGCCTTCGCCCACCAGGGACGAACCGAGAAGGCGGACCCAAAGGTTCTTCTCTCCCCACCTTCTCTTCATAGCGTCAAGGACGTAGGCGTTCGCTAGCTGACCGACCAGGTAGGCAAACAGTGAGGCTGCAACTATCCGGGGAACGAAACCCAAGACGGACTCGAACGCTTCTTGGTGCTGGTAGCCCTCTGCCGGGGGGAGAATCTGCACCACCCAAAAGACTCCGGCAGCCAGCGCGGAAAGAATAAAACCGAGCAGGATCGCTCTGCGCGTCTTTGCCCAGCCGTAAACCTCTGCGAGCACGTCCCCTAGAACGTAGGTGAGGGGGAAGAGGACAGCACCACCGTCGAACACCAGGAAGAAAGATCCGCTTCGGATTTCGAAGAGCTTGGTTGCCGCGACGTTAGAAATGAGGAGGAGGGCAACAAAGCTGGCGACCACAACCGTGAAAGCTCCCAGCTTGGGGCGCGGTTCACAATCGTCTCTCACGCACCCATTTTGCCTGAAGGACCCGCGATACACTTCCCCTCGTGATCAGCGTAAGTAACTTTGAGCTCCGCATCGGGGCTCGCCATCTGATCGCACCGGTTTCTTTCTCACTTTCCAAAGGTTCCAAGGTCGGACTGGTCGGCCGGAACGGCGCAGGTAAGACAACCATGATGCGGCTCTTGGCCGGTGAGGAGGATCGCGGAGCCGCCGAATACACCGGCACGATCTCCAGGAGCGGACCTGTCGCCTATCTTCCTCAAGACACCACTGGTCCCAGTCCGGAACCAACGGGAATCGCGCGAATCCTCTCTGTTCGAGGCATTGATAAGCTCATCGCCCGCATTGCTAAAGCTGAAGCGGAGATGTCCAGCAGCACCGGTGCTCGGCAGACGCGGGCAATGGAACGCTACGTGAGACTTGACCAAGAGTTCACGATGAGCGGCGGGTGGGCCGCAAACTCCGAAGCCTTTCAGATCGCCGCGGCTCTTGGACTAGAAAAATCCGTCCTTGAACAAGACATCCACACGCTCTCAGGTGGGCAACGCCGACGGGTTGAACTTGCCCGCGTCCTCTTCTCGGGAGCAGACACACTTCTCCTTGATGAGCCCACCAACCACCTGGACCACGACTCCGTGATCTGGTTGCGGGACTGGATCCGCTCATACTCGGGCGCCGTTCTCCTGATTAGCCACGATGTGGGACTGCTACGGGACACCGTGAACCGCGTCTTTTATCTGGACGCGGCCGAGGGTCAGCTTGAGATTTACAACCTGGGGTGGGAACAGTACCTAGTCCAACGCAGTGACGATGAGCGGCGCCGGCGGAAAGAACGCGCCGGAGCGCTCCGAAAAGCCCAGGTGCTTCAGGCGCAAGGCGAAAAGATGAGGGCGAAAGCAACGAAAGCGGTCGCTGCCCAGCAAATGCTGCGAAGAGCGGAGCAGCTCCGGCAGCAGGCCGGAGAAGATAAGAAGGGCGAAAAGGTTGCCCACATCCGCTTCCCGGATCCGGCGCCGTGCGGCAGGGTCCCGCTCACTGCTGAGGCGCTCTCGAAGTCCTACGGCTCCCTAGAGGTCTTCACGGGCCTTGACCTTGCAGTCGACCGTGGTGCGAAGGTCGCGATATTGGGTGAGAACGGGGCAGGGAAGACAACGCTGCTGCGAGTTCTTGCAGGTCTTGAACCCCCTGACAGTGGAGAAGTCGTCGCCGGGCACGGCCTGCGCCTTGGCTACTACGCCCAAGAACACGAAACGCTTGACCCGGACCACACCGTTTATGAAGCAATGGCGGCCGCGGCCCCCCAACTTGACCAGACAGAACTCCGCAGTGTTCTGGGACAGTTCCTTTTTGGCGATGATGATGTGGCCAAGCCCGTGAGGGTTTTGTCCGGCGGTGAAAAGACCCGTCTGGCCTTGGCGACCCTGGTGATTTCCGCGGCAAACGTCTTGCTGCTTGACGAACCCACGAACAACCTGGACCCCGCCTCCCGCGAAGAGATCTTGAAAGCCCTGGCATCGTTTTCTGGGGCGGTCCTGCTTGTGAGTCACGATCCCGGTGCCGTTGAGGCTTTGGGGCCCGACCGCGTGTTGCTGCTCCCCGAAGGGGACGAGGACCTGTGGGACCAGGACTACTTGGAACTGGTCACAATCCGCTAAGGCGACTGCTTTCTTCCTCTGGTGGCACGAACTGCGTGACCTCTAGAGGAAACCGACGAGCCTCAAAGTAGCTTCGAAGGAAATCCAAGTGGTCTTCACAAGACAACCAGACTTTGGTGCGCCCGTAGGGGAGAGCAGGGTTGGACCAGGTCAGCCGCCAGAGCGCCGGCTCAGTGCACTGCCTGGCGGAACAAATAAACTCTTGTGGTCCTGGCGCAAGCAACTAATGCCTCCCAGCTTTTAGCAACTATGATTGCAGCGAACAACTTCCTCTACGTAAGCAAGGTTAACCAGATGTCGAACCACACACTAGTCATCGTCAGGCACGCTAAGGCCCAGCAGACCGCGGCCCCCGGCGATCAGGCCCGGCAGGTCTCTAACGCAGGCCTGGTCCAGGCGCAAAAGCTTGGCGAACAGTTGGCTGACACGCTCGCTCACCTGAACACTGTATTTGTGTCGCAGGCGGTGCGGGCGCAGCAGACGTGGGAGGCGATAGCTGCTGGCGCCGGGATCGACCCCTCAAGCGTGCGGGTCCGAACCGATGAAGTCATCTACGCCGGGAAGCCAACTGCGATCTGGGAGAGCATCCGGCTTGGATCTCAGGGCTACACCTCGCTCGTGATAGGCCACGAACCCACCATCTCTGAGGTGGCGAACCTACTGCTTAAGGAAGACGTCGAAAGTCCTGTAGCGAACGGGATGCCCACTGGCTCCGCGGTCATTTTGGACTGGGGCCGTAACTGGAAAGAGTGGCACGCCCACTGCGCGGACCTGCAAGGGTTCGTCCACGTCAGCCACAAGGACAGCTAGGCTCGCTCGCGGGTCTTGCTAGGGTTTGCAGCCCAGCAGGCCCGCGACCGCGTCTAGGCGGCGAAGGTCCAGATAGCCTGGCGCTACTTTCTTGACGGCGTCTTTCGCGCAGAAGGCGATCCCGGTCCCGGCAGCCTGCAGCATAGGGATGTCGTTAGCGCCATCGCCTACTGCAACGCTTCGTTCCAGGTTCTTTCCCGCCCAAAGACGGACAGCCTTAGCTTTCGCGGCCGCGTCAACAACGGGGCCAACTGTCCGGCCTGTTAGCAGGCCGTTCTTGACTTCCAGTCGGTTTGCAAGCACGTGGTCTATCCCAAGACGCTTAGTCAGGGGCTCCAGGACCTCCATGAAGCCTCCGGAGACTACGCCGAACTTGGCCCCCACACTCTTGGTCCACCCCAAAAAAAGTTCTGAGCCAGGGGTGAGGCTGACCGAGGCACCGACCTTCGCGAATGTGCTTGCAGGAAGACCTTCGAGGAGTGCGACGCGCTCAGCAAGCGACCCGGAAAAGTCCAGGTTTCCCGCCATCGCGTTTGCGGTGATTTCCGCAACCTGGTCCCCGACGCCCGCAACGTCTGCCAGGCAGTCAATGACCTCTTCGTTCAGCAGTGTCGAATCGGCATCCGTCACCACTAGCGTCGGTGGTGCCAGTCGCAGAGCCTCAGGGAGCTGGGAGGCACCAACCGCACCCTCCACCCCGGGGTTTCCAGGCGCAGTCCACCATCCTTGTCCCACGATGGCCATGGGCTCTTGTGCTTGAGGTTCCCCTGCGAACGCGACCCACCGCTTTGGCAGTTCGCTCCCGTAGCTCAGTCTCACTTAGAGACCACTAGCCCCTTGGGGACCACGACAATACCGGACTCGGTCACGGTCATGCCGCGGGCGCGGTCGTGATCATGGTCAAAGCCAATCTGCGCGTCCTCTTCAACCACAACGTTCTTGTCCAAGATCGCGCGGTTGACGCGGGCGCGGCGTCCCACCTTCGTGCCATGGAAGATGATCGCGTCCTGGAGTTGAGACCAGGAGTGGAGAGCCACACGAGGTGAAAGTACCGAACGGAAGACCTCAGCACCGGAGATGATCGTCGCCTGGGAGACCAGTGAGTTCACGGCGTGCCCGACGCGGGAACCGTGTTCCCCGTGTACGAACTTCGCGGGTGGCAACGCGTCGTTTTGGGTCAGGACCGGCCACCTGTAGTTGTAGAGGTTGAAGACGGGGGTGACGCTGATCAGGTCAAGGTTCGCGTCAAAGAAAGCATCAACGGACCCGACGTCACGCCAGTAGCTTCGGTCCCGTTCGGTTGAGCCGGGCACGATGTTGTCGATGAAGTCGTAGACCGCGCATTCGCCCCGTTCCACGAACCAAGGAACAATGTCCCCACCCATGTCGTGGCGAGAATGCGGGTTCTTCGCATCAAGCTTCAGGGCTTCAACTAGTGCGTCCGTTGAGAAAATGTAGTTGCCCATCGAAGCGAGCACAACGGACGGGTCGTCGGGGAGTCCTTCAGCGTCCTTAGGCTTTTCTTGGAACTCTTCAACCATCCCGTCCTTTGCCTTGATGACCCCGAACTGGTCAGCAAGCTCAATGGGTTGGCGGATCCCGGCGATGGTCGCTGGTGCGCCAGACGCGATGTGGTAGTCAAGCATCTGCGAGAAGTCCATGCGGTAAATGTTGTCGGCGCCCGTGATGACGACATAGTCGGGGCGTTCGTCGTAGACGACGTTCAGCGACTGGAAAACAGCGTCGGCTGAACCCATGTACCAGTGCGGTCCTTGACGTTGCTGCGCGGGCATCGGCGCCACGTAGTTCCCAAGCAGGTTCGATAGCTGCCAAGCCCGGGCGATGTGGCGGTCCAGCGAGTGCGACTTGTACTGCGTCAGCACCACGATGCGCAGGAAACCGGAGTTCACCAGGTTTGAGAGCGAAAAATCGATGAGACGGTAGTTCCCACCAAACGGGACAGCAGGTTTCGCGCGGTCCTCAGTGAGCGGCATTAGCCGCCTTCCCTCGCCACCTGCTAGGACGATTGCCAAGACGTCTTTTTTAGCCATGCCCTCAGCATACGTCTCAGTTTCGCGCCCGGGGCCAGATAGGCACGACTGCCGTTATGCTTGAGGTGCTAGAGCCTCTACTCAAGGACGGTAGCCGTGCGCGTTGATCTGTTAACCCGGGAATATCCACCTTTCATCTACGGAGGAGCCGGCGTTCACGTCGAAGAGCTCGCGAAAGTTCTCCGTTCTAAGGTCGATTTGCACATTGAAGCTTTCGATGGGCCACGAACCGCGGGGGAAGTCGGGGGAGAGCCTGGTGTCACGGGCTACCCAGCTGTCGCTGAATTGCAGGACGCGAACCCCGCTATCCAAACCCTTGGGGTGGACCTGGAGATGACGAAGGGCATGGAAGGCACTGACCTCATCCACGCTCACACCTGGTACACCACGTTCGCGGGCTACCTTGGCAAGTTGCTTTACGGTGTCCCGCTTGTCATCTCCGCGCACTCGCTGGAGCCGCTCCGCCCCTGGAAGGCAGAGCAGCTGGGAGGCGGGTATTTGGTTTCCTCGTTCGCCGAGAGAGTTGGCTATGAGAACGCGGATGCGATCATCGCCGTGTCGAACGGGATGCGCGACGACATTCTGAAGGCTTATCCGGCAGTGGATCCGGACCGGGTGAAAGTCATCTTCAACGGAATCGACTTGAAGAAGTGGCACAGGCCAGACACCGAAGCGGCGGAGGCTGCTGCAGCCCGATTCCGCGCCGAAGTTGGCATGGATCCGGACCGCCCGACGGTGATGTTCGTCGGCCGGATCACTCGCCAGAAGGGTCTTCCAGGTTTCTTGCGAGCCGTGGCGCTGCTGCCGCCAGAAGTGCAGGTGGTGCTCGCAGCTGGTGCCCCGGACACCCCGGAAATCGCGCGCGAAGTGGACGATCTCGTCGCCGCGCTACAAACCGAACGTAGCGGGGTCATCTCCATTACCGAGATGTTGCCGCACGACAAGCTCGTCGCTCTCCTGGCGGGTGCCGACGTCTTTGCGACACCCTCCATCTACGAACCCCTAGGCATCGTGAACCTTGAGGCAATGGCACTCGCTCTGCCAGTCGTAGGCACAGCAACAGGCGGGATCCCCGACGTGATCGTCAACGGCGTGACCGGCTACCTTGTCCCCATCGAACAAGAGGACGACGGCACCGGCACCCCGCTGAACCCCAAAAAGTTTGAAGCCGATTTCGCGGCAGCCCTCATGAAGGTCCTGGACAATCCGGTGAAAGCTAAGGAAATGGGTCAGGCCGGGCTGGAGCGGGCGCGGGACCTGTTCTCTTGGGAAGCAATTGGTGACCAGACTGTGGAACTCTATGAGTCACTGGTGAAAGAGGGTGCACACCAGCAATGACCAATGCTGTAAAGCTTGAGGGAGCAGGTGTCTCAGTCTCAGGGGCGGAGCTGCTGCGGGACGTCGACTTTGAGATTCAGCCCGGAGAGCACTGGGTCATCCTGGGGCCAAATGGAGCCGGTAAGACAACCCTCGCAAAGCTGATAGCCGGCAGACAATATCCCAGCGCGGGGTCCGTGGAGGTTCTAGGACAAAAGACCTCTGACACTGCTCCGGTGCACATCGCGTCCCGCGTCGGACTGGCTTCCGCTGAGGTCGCTGGTCGACTCCCGGGGACTGCTACGGTTCTGTCGGTCGTTTTGCCCGCCGCCTGGGGACAGACGTCCCAGTTCGTCGAAGAATACGAGCCGGCGGACGAAGAGAGAGCTCGGGATCTTTTGGCCGCGCTTGGTGTTGGTGACCTTGCGGACCGAAGGCTCTCAACTTTGTCCGAGGGAGAAGCTCAGCGAGTCAACATTGCCCGCGCCCTCATGGCTGACCCTGAAATCGTCATTTTGGACGAACCGACTGCGGGGCTGGATCTTGGGGCACGCGAGACCTTGGTTGGGGCGCTACGCGAAATCATGGCGGATCCGAAGTCTCCAGCCGTCATCATGATCACTCACGAACTGGAAGAGATTGCACCGGGCTTCACGCACGTGGCGCTGATGAAAGACGGGGAGATGGTCGCGAAAGGTCCTATCGATGAGACCTTGACTGCCGAGCAGCTTTCCGAAGTTTTCGGTCTTCCCCTTGCTGTCGAGCAGCGGGGTGGGCGCTGGTGGGCGCGAGCCAAGACAAACTAGGTCTAAAAGCCCCAGGCGTGCTTCCAGTAGGGTTGGGGGGATAGGAGGCAGGGGTATGTGGTGGCTGATTTGGGTAGGTGCGGCGCTCATCCTCGGCATCCTTGAGTTCGTCACTGTTGACCTTTTCTTCCTGACTCTTGCGGGTGCGGCGCTGGTGACGGGGGTTGCCGGCGCATTTGGCGTGCCGCCTCTGGCACAGGTCATCATCTTCATTGTTGTTTCTACACTTCTGCTGGTCGCGGTGCGTCCCTGGGCGAAGGACCTGCTGGCAAGGTCCACTCCGAACATTGCGACCAACGCACAGGCTCTTTTCGGACAGACTGCAGTCGTAACCGCTCCGTTGCGCGGAGAGATGGGACGCGTGCGGATCGGTGGAGAGATCTGGTCTGCTCGCGGACAAGACGGGCTCACCTTCCCGGTTGGGGCCAGTGTGCGGGTGGTCAGCATAGATGGGGCGACGGCCGTTGTCGGCCCACTGGACGAATCCGTGCCAACCCCACCAAGCTCAACGCCCCCTGAGCCTTAGCCCAAGACCTCTAGGAGAAGAAAATGGACTCTACCGCTGTCACCTGGATTATCGTCGTTCTCGCTTTAGCACTGGTGATCATTATTGCCGTGCGCTCGATCCGGATAGTGCCCCAGTCGCGAGCCCTAGTGGTGGAGCGGCTAGGTAAGTTCCAGTCTGTGAAGTACGCGGGCCTGCACCTGCTGATCCCATTTGTTGACCGGGTCGCTGCGACAGTGGACCTGCGTGAACAGGTCACCTCGTTCGCACCTCAACCGGTGATCACTGCGGACAACGTCGTCGTTTCGATCGATTCGGTCATCTACTACCAGGTGAACGACCCAATGGACGCGACGTATGAGATCGCGAACTACATCCAAGCCATTGAGCAACTTACTGTGACGACGCTCCGCAACGTCATTGGGTCCATGGACCTGGACCAGACGCTCACTAGCCGCGACCAGATTAACGACCGGCTTCGCGGTGTGTTGGACGAAGCTACGGGGAAGTGGGGGATCCGCGTCAACCGCGTGGAGCTGAAGGCGATCGACCCGCCTCCCACTATTCAGCAGGCGATGGAGCAGCAGCTTCGCGCTGAGCGGGATAAGCGGGCGGCAATCCTACAAGCTGAGGGTGTTCGCCAGTCTGAAGTGCTGCGTGCTGAAGGTTTGAAGCAGTCCGCAATCCTGAAGGCTGAGGGTGATGCTCAAGCTGCGATCACGGTTGCGGATGGTGAAGCGCGCGCCATTGAGACGGTCTTTGGTGCTATCCACGAAGGTGGGCCGACGTCCGACCTGCTTTCTTACCAGTACCTTCAGATGCTGCCGAAGCTGGCAAACGGGCAGTCCTCGAAGGTTTGGGTGATCCCAACCGAGCTCACGGCGGCGCTGAACTCCATCACGGACGGATTCAAGGGCAGCTCTACCTCTTCCCAGGATTGATTTCTGCTTGGGCGAGGGCGACATCTTCAGCGTCGTAGCTGGTGAGGATAGCTTCCAAATAGTGTTCGTCCATCAGGTATTGCATTGCTGCTTGGATGGCTACCGTCAGCTGCTCATCGGCTAGGGCAACAGCGATTCCCTGCGGTTCTGACTGGATCACGTCACCGATCTGCTGCAGGCGACCTGATGAGTTCAGGACCGCGTAGGTGATGACAGGGGAGTCTGCCAGTGTGGCGTCGCAGCTTCCGTCGGTTATCTGCGCGTTCACTTCCCTTTGCGTGTCAAGGGAGAGTAGCTCAATGGGTTCTTTCTTGTCTTCCACGCACTTTTTTGACCAGAGTTCAACGATGTCTTCCTGATAGGTTCCAGCCTGGACTCCAAGGGTGGAACCGCACGGATCTTCAGGGCTAAAGTCGGCTGGGTTTCCCCGCGCGACAGCAAACGCAGAGCCGACTTCCAGGTAGGAAATCATGTTTGCCTTCTCTAGTCTCTCAGGGCTGATCGTGAGAGAGGAGACACCGATGTCGAACTCTCTACCTAGCCCCGGGATGATGCTTTGGAACTCTGCTTCCCGCACGGTCCCTTGGAGCCCCATGACTTGGCCTAGGGCTTGCACGATTTCGATGTTGTAGCCGGTGAGAGAGCCTTTATGTCGGAACTCGCCAGGAGCCTGGTTTGCGGACGTTCCGCTAACCAGTTTTCCGCTGGCTGCAATGTCTGCCGGCACCATCGCTTGAATGTCCGGGACCGCTTCGATGCTGAGCGGATCAAAGTGTTCGGGTTCGACCGCTGAGTCCTCCGTCGTTTCTTTTTCGCCCGTTCCCTGAACCTCAGTGTCAGTGCAGGCTGAGAAGGTGAGGGCAAAGACGGCGACTGCGGCCAAGGGGAAAAGTTTCCGCATTGGGCCTCCAGACCAGCTGAATCTGATGGTTAGCCGCGCAGGGCCTTCCGGCTGATTGGCTTCGCGCGGTAAGGGTCGATGCCTTTAGGGGCCTGCAAGCCTTTGTTGCCAAGAGCATTGAGGCGGTTTGCGACGGAAGGGACCTCCGCTTTGGTGAGGACTTTCTTGAGTCCTTTGAGTTTCCGGCTGAGCTTCGGGAGTGGAGTCTGCCCTTCTTCGTGCCCAACCTGGATCGTGATGATGGGGACGTTGCTGACGGCACGGGAGATCTTGCGTCTTTCGTTGCTAAGGAGAGGCTTTACACGTGAACTAGGGCCTTCAGAAATCAGAACCACACCGGGCCGGCCAATCAGCCGCCACACCATGTCCTGGCTGCGGTTCACCGCAACGGGTTCTTCGTCGACAACCCAGCCTTTTCTGATCTGGCTAATGACGGCGTACACCGCGCCCACCTTGCCGTCCACTTGCCGGTACATCGCAGGGCGCAACAGGAAAGCTAAGAGGCTGGTGTCTGCTAGCAGTGCCAGCATTACTGCTGTGAGCATCACCAGGATGGGAGGTCCGCCAAGCATCCAGAAGAGGACACCCAGTCCAATGATCAGGATCGGTAAGCCGATTAGGGCGATTCCGATCCACTTGTACGTCCGCTTGACGACTGTGAAAGCGTCAATGAAGTTCTGGTACCACCGGCGCTTCTTTGTGCCGTCCGAATCAGTCTTTTTAGCCATGATCACTCATTCTACGCATTGCAGGCGCCCGTCTAGGTTTCAGCTGTTTCGCGCGGCGTAGTGGGGGAGCAAAAGCACGATTCCCACAATCCCCGCCAGGACGCTGGATGCGGCCGCGAGCAGGTAGGCGGGCCCTGCGCCACCGGCTTCAGCAATCGCGCCACCTAAAGCTGAGCCGAGTGACACTCCGATGGTGACCGATGACTGCATGAGTGTCATTGCGACCGCGATCCCACCGGTGGGTGCCAGCTCTTGCGCAGCCGAGAATGCAGTCACCATTGTCGGTCCGACGAACAAGCCGGAGAGCGCCAGCGCCCAAGTGGTTGAGGGGAGTGTGGTGAGGTTTGCAACCAGGAGCATGGAGAGTGCTGTCCCAGTGGAGAAGAAGATGAAGCGCCAGGGAAGCCTGAACCGCTCCGGGAGGACAACAACGAACAGTGCAGCGAGTGCGGAGCCAAGCCCCATCACGGCGTAAACCAGTCCCGCTTGGGAGCCGGACCCAAGTAGATCTGCGCGCGCCGTTGTGCCTGCCTGCGTCGCGCCGAAGAAAGCTCCGACCCCAATGAGGGCGACGGACGCGGGAAGCACGGCCCAAAGGACTCGACCTATGTTCGGGCGCTTGTCGACATCTCTATCGACCGGCGGGGCTTCCTTCGGGGAGGTGACGGCAAAGAGTGTTCCCGCGGTCAGCATTAGCGCGAATGCGAGGAAGAGCGGTGCGGACGGAGCCGCGAGCGAGGAGGCTACGCCAACCAGTGCGGGCCCCAAGACAAAGATGAGTTCGTCAGCGGTGGACTCGTAGGAGAACGCAGCGTTCAGGACCCTGGCGTGAGGTGCTGACCAGACCCACCGGGCTCGTGTGAATGAACCGACTGGGATGACTGTGGCCCCGGCGCCCGCACACAGCAACCAAAGAGGGACGCCTGTTGTCCCGGTTGATGCCGCCCAAAAAAGGCCTAGCAGCGCTGCTGAGTTCAGCGGGACCAGTGTCAGGAGGACTCTTCTTTGTCCCCAGATGTCTGATGCCCTCCCCACCAGAGGGGAGCACAAGGCGACGACGATTGAGAAGATGCCGGCAGCCAGGCCGCCTACTGCCAGGTCGCCTGAAGAGGCAGTGAAGGCCGTCATGATCCCAAGTGGGAGCATCGCATATGGGGCGCGGGCAAGAAGAGCCACCCCCATGTTGCCTAGGCCGACGACGGGCGGGAGCTCCTTGTAGTGCCGAAGCGCGTGAAGAGGTGAGGAAGACAAGAGACCACTTCCAGGTTGAAAATCCCAAAGGGCCTTATCGCCCGAAGCAGTGGGCGTGAAGGGCAGTGGGTCACGGTAATCCTACGGTCTGCCTAATGGGAGTTACCAACAGGGCGGACGGAGATCTTGGTCTCCACCTGCGGCGGGGGCGGATACTTCGGGCATGGCCGACTGTTCACTGTTTTTCCCTCTCACGCCTGGCCCCACGGGCCTCATCCGGGTCGACACGGTTGCGGGGGAGCGGAGGCTGCGTGTTCCGGGGCCGCTTGAGGGCCCTTTGTGGGGGAAACTCTCATCCATTGCGCACCCGCAGCTTGCCCGCGTGGAACTATTGGAGGCTGGGAGCGCGGGTGCGCTGGTTGCTCTTGACCCGCCGACTCTCCCACATTCACCCTCAGCTTCGCATGCGTCCCCGGGTTTGGCCCTGCCTCAGTTTTCGAGCCCCCAGGATCTTATTGAGTGGCTTAGTGCTTCGCAGGGGCTGCCCGCAGGAACCACCTGGTCGGTTCGCACTGCCGCGTCCCGAAAAGGACCTCCGTTTTTCGTTGCGTTGCCTATCGATCTGGGGAGCACTGCTGGGTGGCGAAGCCTAGAGCTCCCCGACCCCGCGCCGCCCGCTCTCTCCAGCCCGCACCCCTCCGCAGCATCGCGCTCTTCCACCAGGCCGGGGCCTTCTAAGGAAGGCTCAACTCTGGCTCCCACGAAGCGTCTTCCTGTACACAGGCGGGCTAGGTTCAGGGTCGGCGCGATTGCAGTTGCTTCAGTGGTGACCCTGGTCGTGGCGGCAGGTGTGTGGCTTCCCCGGCTTGGTCTATTCGCCGCCACGTGCCCCGGCCCCGAAGAGGCTGGTGAAGTCCTGGAGCAGCTGTTACAAGAGCGTGCGCAGGCTCTGGCTGACGGGGATCTAGAGGCCTTGTCGGCCGCTGAGTCAGGCGAACTGCTTGCAGCGGACCAGCGTCTCTTGGAGCAAAGGGGAGAGCAAGTCCTAGAAGACGTCGCTTACCGCGCCCGCACGGACCGAATCGACTGCTCGGCAGAGGGCGTGTGGGTTAGTGGGGAGATCACTGCCGTCACGGCCAGCTGTAAGGGTTGCGTTGAGAAGCGGTCAACGCGGAATTTTCGTGCGTTGCTGTCGCGCCCTTGGCGAATAGAAGAGTTCCACTAGGACACCGGCCAAACGTGGTGTTTACTGTCGGGTGTCTGGCGCTGGCGCGGGAAGCCCGGTGCGGCTTCTGCTAGTTGAGCGAAGGAACCCGTAGGCCTGTTTTCAGGACTACGGGATCCTTCGTGAGCTGAGCTTCTATGGCGCGGCTAGCTGAGCTGCAGGTCTTCGTAGAAGTCGCCGGCTTGGAGGCGACGCTTCACGTCAGAAAGGAACCTTGAAGCGTCAGCACCGTCCACCAGCCTGTGGTCGTACGTGATGGACAGGTAGACCATGGACCGAATCGCAACAGATTCGCCAAGCTCCGTGGGGACCACAACCGGGCGCTTGACGATTGTGCCAACCCCCATGATCCCCGTCTCCGGCATGTTCAACACCGGGGTGTCGAACAAGGCGCCACCGCTACCGGTGTTCGTGATCGTGAATGTAGAACCGGTGAGTTCGTCAGGGCTGATCTTCCCCTCGCGGACTTTAGCCGCAAGAGTGTTGATCGCTTCGGCAATCCCAGCGATGCTCAGGTCGCCAGCGTTCTTGATGACCGGGACCATAAGACCCCCGGGGGCGTCCACAGCGATCCCGATGTTCTCGTGGTCGTAGTAGGTCACCTCGCGGTCGTTGATCACAGCGTTCAACTTCGGGTGGGCCTGCAGGGCCTCTATCGCAGCCTTCACAAAGAAGGGGAGGAAGGTGAGTTTGGTGCCGTGAGTTTGCTGGAAAGCGTCCTTGTATTGCGCGCGGAGCTGGGCAACCCTAGTCACGTCAACTTCGAACACCGTGGTCAGCTGTGCTGCAGTCTGGAGTGATTCCACCATGCGACGGGCAACCGTCTGGCGCAGCCTGGACATCTTTTGCGTGGTGCCACGTAAGGCCGCGGCTTCTTCTGAAATGGTGATCCTGCCGCTGTCCGCGCTCTTGGCTGGTGCCACGGGTGCTGGCGCGGCGGGTGCGGGTGCCGCTGCGGCTGCGGCTGCTTCCACGTCCTCGCGTCGGATTCGACCTCCGATTCCGGTCCCTGTGAGGGTGGAAAGGTCCACGCCCTTTTCGCGTGCGAGCTTCCGGACGATTGGGGTTACGTAGCCGGTCGCGACCGGAACCGCAGGCTGCTTAGCGACCGGGGTTCCCGTGGCGGCTGCCCGTGTCACGGCGTCTTGAACGCGCTGGTCGGCTGCCGGCGCTGGTGGGGCCGGCGGCGCAACTGGTGCGGGAGGAGCGACCGGGGCCGGGGGAGCAACCGGGGCCGGGGGAGCAACCGGGGCCGGGGGAGCAAC
>ERZ1032852.179-NODE-179-length-17756-cov-14.302751_pt1 | contig 17756 bp, 14 predicted proteins | sample MGYA00516689_ERZ1032852 | MGnify/ENA primary metagenome ERZ1032852 (study PRJEB33719, sample SAMN04262499) | wastewater metagenome | biome: rural village; feature: composting latrine chamber; material: composting feces with ash | place: El Salvador | collected...
AAGGCAAATCCCGGCGAGTCACGCGCCCTCATGCAATAACCACTGGCCGGAAAAAACCTTGCAACATGACCGACTTGAACTTGACAGAACACACCTGTGCCGAGGAATCTACCGGGCCCTCACACAACCACAACAAACCCAGCAAACCAGCAATCGACCCCCACTACCCACCGGCAAACACCTCCGCCAAGCACGCACCAAGAAAAGGGACTAACCCAAGCCCAAGTCGCCACCGCGCTGAACACTCACCCCACCCAGATCAGCAAGATCGAAACCGACCGCTGGCCCCACTTCGAACTACGATCCCGCTACCACTAATGGCTCAAGAACCCTAGACCACAGTCAAAACCCGAACCACACCGGAACCTTCAAAAAGCGGCTTGACAACAATAGGAGCATCAGAACGCACGCGACCTTGTTGGCCTCAGGAAACGTGAACTGCTTCCTAGGTTGTAACGCGCTTGCGCGCTCAGTCATGAGAGTCCCCCAGACGCTTGCTCTCACCGTAACCCCGTTAGCGGGCTAGCGCACCGGCCTGACTAAGCGGAGAAAAGGGAAGGCCCCGACCAGTTTGCTTCGCCTGATCAGGGCCTTTCCGACTAGTAGCGGGGGAAGGATTTGAACCTTCGACCTCTGGGTTATGAGCCCAGCGAGCTACCGAGCTGCTCCACCCCGCGTCGGTACTTAGAGTTTAGAGCGCGACTGGCACCTCTACAAGTGGAAAGAGCGTGCGCTCCCTCACCAAGCGAAGGACCTGACCTAAGCGGATATGCTTTCTTGGTGTCCAGCTCGCCCACAACTAGCCCTGGGGGCTCCCCCATCGGTGTTGCGATCGACGTTGTTCGGGTGAGCCCAGCAGACGTGCCCGTCGTCCACCGAATGCTTAACGAAGCTCGGTCGTGGCTGGCATCCCGCGGCATCGCGCAGTGGGAAGCACCGTTCAACCAGCAAGAGTTTCGCGAAGCGGCGCAGGCCGGGAAGCTGTTCCTAGCTCTTGATCCCGGCGGCCAGCCGGTGGGTTCACTCCAGCTGTCATTCGAATCGGAAGAAGCATGGAGTGAAGTTGCAGGGTCCGGGGGGCACGTCCGTCGCCTAGTGATCAGTCGAGCCTCAGCAGGCAGCGGTGTCGGTGGTGCTCTTCTGGACTGGGCACAGGCGGAAGCTAAGAAACGCGGGACCCCGGAGCTACGGCTGGAATGTGCCGAATACAACCAGGGCCTTATCGCGCACTACCAGAAACTGGGGTTCGACATTGCTGGCTACTCAAAGCTCACCCGCACCACCGACGGGGTGGTTATGCCCGTCGCGCTAATGCGCAGAGCCCACTAGTCGGTGGCGTCTTCGGCGTCTTCACCAAGGGTGCCGAAGTCCTGATCCTCGGCGCCCGTGCCTGCGTCGCCTGTCCCCTCCGCATCGGTGTCGACCTCAGGCTGGTCAAGCCCGTAGATGTCAACCAGCTGATCCAGAGCCTTACTCAGCTCATCTTGAGCCTTCCCATAAGCCGTCCAGTCGCCGTCAGCCATGGCCTGCTGCGAAGCGAGCATGGCGTCACGAGCCTTCACAAGCAGAGCGTTGATCTGCTCTTCCTGCGTAAGGTTCTCTTCTTCACCGCCCTCCGGCACCAAGTCCTGGTCCGCAGTCTCAACGCCGGCGTCGCCACCAAACGTCTGGTCAAGGGACTCGGCGAGCGTGCGACCGAAACCAACCTGGTCGCCAAACGCAGTCAACACGTAACGCAGGACGGGGTAAGACGTCGAAGAAGTCGACTCAACGTAAACCGGTTGCACGTAAAGCAGCCCGCCACCCACAGGGAGTGTCAGCAGGTTCCCGTGACGGACCTTTGAACCCTGCTGGTTCAAAAGGTTCAGCTCCATTGCAACCTGCTGGTCAGTGTTGAAGTTGTTCTGAACCTGACCAGGGCCAGGAACCGTCGTTGACGACGGCAGGGCTATCAGCCTGAGCTGACCGTAGTCCTCGCGGACCTCACCCGGCGTGTTCCCCGTTTCAGAGTCAACCGCCAAGAACCCGGCCATAGCAGCCCTACGGGTTTCACCAACACCTGCTGGGACGTACACGGAGGTCAAGGAGAACTCGGCACTGTCCTGCGTCGGCATCTGCATGGTCAAGTAGTAAGGGGGCTGCGTCTGCTGAGACGAAGTGCTGGCCTCACCAGAAGCCGACGTGGGGTCTTCTGACAGACGCCAGCGGTCACCACCCGTGTAAAACTCGGAAGCTTCCGTCACGTGGTAGGTCTCAAGGAGCTTGCGCTGAACCTTGAACATGTCTTCTGGGTAACGCATGTGCGCCATGAGGTCACCAGAGATCTCTGACATGTCCTTAACCATGCCCGGGTAAACCCCGGACCAGGCCTGCAGAATCGGTTCGTCAGGCTCCCACGCATAAAGGCTCACTTTGCCGTCGTAAGCGTCAACAGTCACCTTCACGGAGTTGCGCATGTAGTTGACGTTGTCGGCCGCCAGGATACCCATCTCAGTTGTGCGGGAGTCAGTCGTTGCTTGCGTCAAAGACTGGTGCTCTGAGTAGGGGTACATGTCCGAAGTTGTGTAAGCATCGATGATCCACAGGAGCCGCTTCGGGGTTGCAGGGTCGTCGTCAACGTCGACAACTGCGGGGTAAGCGCGCTTCTCTAGAGTCAGGAACGGCGCAACCTTGGAGGCACGCACTAGCGGATCGCGGTCGTAAAGGATCTGGGACTCCGAGTTCGTCTGCTCAGAGAACAGGATGTCAGTGGAACCAAACTTCACCGCGTAGAGCAGCTTGTTCCAGAGGTTCCCAACGCTGGGCCCACCGTCGCCGGTGAACACGGTCATCACCTGCCCGGAAGCAGCGTTGTCATCCGGGTAATCGAGCTCCTGGGGTACTGAGCCCTCCGGCGCACCCACAATCGAGTAGAGGGGGGAGTTAGAAGAGAAGTAGACGCGGGGTTCGTACTCTCCCAAGTCGCCCTCGGACGGAATCGAAGACTCCCAAAAAGCAGGGGTGCCGTCGGACTTCACAACGTTACCGAAAGCGGCGACAACGCCAATACCGTGCGTGAACACGGTATGTTCGTTGACCCAGGTCTGCTGTTGCGGTTGGAGACCCTTAAGGTTAATGTCGCGGACAGCGATCACTGTATCGCGGCGCTCCCCGTCAATCACGTACCTGTCGACAGCAAGCTGGTTCTCAAACGTGTAGTAAGGCCTGGACTGCTGCAGCTGGCGGAACGTTGGGGAGACAATCCCCGGGTCCAACAGACGGATCTGGGACGTGGATTGAGAGTCCTGACGAAGCTGACCAGGGGATGCGTCCGTGCTTGCTGAATACGTCTGGTATTCAACTTCGTCAAGCCCGTAAGCCTTCAAGGTCGCGTCAATGTTGCGCTGAATGTAGGGCTGCTCCAGACTTCGTTCATTAGGAGTCACTTTGAACTGTTGGATCAGAGCAGGGTAAGCGCCGCCGATAACTAGAGCGGAAACAATCGTGACCGCAAGGCCAACAGCCGGAAGCTTCCAAGTCCCACGGAAGGCCGCAACCAGGAACAGAACAGCGACCAGCACAGAAATCACCGCCAGGATCAGCTTGGCTGGCAGGGCCGCGTTGATGGCCGTGTACATGGCTCCGTCGGCAAACTCTCCATCCTCCAGCAACAGGGCATAGATGCCCAGCCAATAGCGCAAGCCCACCACCAGGGAGATCGCCGCAGCCAAGATCCCAAACTGAAGCCTCGCTTGCTTGGAGCTAGAGAACTTCGGAGTGAAAGACAGGCCCCCGTAGAGGTAGTTGACGACAAGCACGCCTATCAGGCCCATGACCAGGGTCGTCATCAAGAAACCGGCAAGGATCTGCAGAACAGGCAGGGTGAAAACGTAGAAGGACAGGTCCAAGCCAAACTGCGGGTCCACCTCACCGAACGGTGCCCTGTGAAGCCAAACCAGGAACGCTTGCCAGTTGGAAGCAACGCCTGAGGCAGTGATCGCCGCGATTATGGCAGGCACACCCCAGAACAGGAACTTCCTGAAGGGTTTGATTGTGCTTTGGTACTGACGCAGGTTAGCGCTCGCTGAACCCTTCCCCTGGTCGGGGCGACCCCGGTAGGCCCACTCAACACAGAAAACAATGAAAGCGAACTGGATTAGGAAGGCAACCATGAAGCTGACAGAAGCAGCACCCCAGCGGGTCCACAGGACCCGGGCGGCATTCACCTGGTTGAACCAGAGGACCTCGGTCCAAAGGGATGAAGAAATGACAACAATAATGACGATTGCCGCGATGATCGCAAGGGTCCAGAACCAGGGGCTCTTCTTCCACTTACCATCCGCGAACGGGTTCGGAGGTTTCGTTGGTCCTCCCTCCCTGGAATCGGTTGCCCTCTGGGAACCCGTCGGTGCGGGCCTAGGCTTGAACCAGTTATCGGGGAAAGACACCTCGATGTACCTCCTTGGCGCGGGGATGACCCGGTAGCTTGACTTCGCCCAGTCTAACCACATTGAGAGCTGGACTGCTTTCATGGGAGCATTGCATTCATGGGTGGAAAAACGGAAGAGAAAAGCGGAAAAAGCGAACCCGAAGGCTTCAGTGAAAGCGCTTCTTTGAAGGCGCTACGCAGAGTCGTGGACGAACTTGAGATGGGATCCTCACTGGCCGGTTGGGATAGGCCTCCTGCCCTTTACGCTCTGGTGCCAACGGGAGAACTCTTGGAGGCTGAAGGGCTTCCTGCCGACGTGGCTGAGACCCTCAAAGAAAACTGGGATGGGGACCCCCTGCACCTGTCAGCGGTTGCTCAAGAAACGCTTCCTATTGATGAGCTAGAGCAACTGCTCGCGGAAATCGCGTGGCCGAAGACGGTTGCGGGGGCGGCACTCACTGTGGAGAGGATCATCCTGCCACCGGAAGCAGATGACGAAGCGCCAGAGGACCCCGATGAGGCCGCGGTGTTCGCAGAAAACCATCCGGCACGCACCGACATTCGCGTGGTTGTTGGTGTGACCCGAGACGGTGAATCCTGGTGTGAGGTTCGGGCACGCACCTTTGATGACCGCGACAAGGTTGGGCAGGGGAAGATGCTGGTGCCGGCCTTGGTGGAGGGTCTAAGACTGGGGCTGGCAGACGGGTAGATTCGCGCTGTCCCCCGCTGAGATCGCGCTGAGCACGCCCACGGCCTCACTCAAAGTGGCGACCGGAACGACCCTAAGCCCCTTAGGTTCGTTGCCTAAGACTGAGTCGCAGTTGGACTCAGGAACCAAGAACCACTCAGCGCCGTCACGGAGCGCGCCATACATCTTTTGCTTGACCCCGCCAATCGGGATCACGTCTCCCGCGAAACTTAGTGCTCCGGTCGCTGCGATGGACTCACCCCCGGTAGTTCCCCCTTCGGTGAGTTCGTCGATGATGCCAAGAGCGAACACCAGGCCGGCTGAGGGACCGCCGATCCTCTCCAAGTGAATGGTGACATCTATTGGGAGGTCCGTGTCTGCGTCCAGGTAGACGCCCATCTTTGAGCCCTCGAAGTCCTCGCCCTCTGCAGGACCTGTCGTGGTGATGGGGACACTCACTTCCTTGCCGTCCCTCAACACTGTGACGATCACTTCAGAGTCGGGCTCTATCGTCTTCACCAGGACGAACGGCACAGACGGGCGATCAACGACGTGAACCGTTCCCTCCGGATCCTCGATGGAGAGCAAGATGTCGCCCTCTTGAACCTTGCCCTCGGCCCCACTTCCGGGCGCGACCCCAACAATCGTCAGTTTGGTTTCCATGGGCAGACCCAGGTAGTCCATTGCGGCGATCGCAGCGACAGAGTGCGAGGAGGTCATTTGTGCGTTGCTGGCCTGCTCGATCTCCTCCGCAGTCATCGAATCGTCGTAAACGTCTGAGTAGCGCTTGATGCTGGAGCCCTTTTCGAACCAGGCGCGGACCAGTTCGACCACCCGAACTTCTCCGTTTCCAGGTCCGCCGCTCTCAGAAACGGTGACCATGCGCAGTTCCCCGTCGCCCTCGAACACCTCACGCTGAGTGGGAAGGTCGGGGTCGTCCGAGGCAGGCGCGAACTCCAGGACAACGGTTTCGCCCTGGGAGCCAAGAACGTTCACCGTTGGGCCCGGCCGGTAGATGAGGTACCCCGTTGGCATTGCGAGGAGAGCCGTCAGCGCCACGGCAAAGGCAACAAAAATGCCGAGCTTCAACCAGACGCGTCTTTTCACCCCCCTATTGTGCACCTCGCCCAGGCAGCGGGGGTAGTGGAATGTAGTCTGGGAACATGGACGACAACCAGGACATGAGCCCCCAGGGAGGACCCGAGGACTTCCTTGAACAGTTGCTCTCCGGCTTCCTCGGCGCCCAGGGTGCGAAAGACGCTGCAGACGCCATGCGTTCGCACGGGTTTGACATGTCTGCGCTGGGAAGCTTCGCCTCCCCCGGCGCAATGGCCCAGGCTATGGGGCAGTTCCGCCATCTGATGAAATCCACGGACGGGCCCGTCAACTGGTCCATGGTGCGTGACATCAGTCGCCAAATGGCGTATCAGGCGGGGGACCCCAGGCTCAGCGCAGCCCAGGGCGCTAGAGCGCGGCAGGCGCTTGCTGTTGCCGACCTGTGGCTGGACCCCATCACCGACCTCAACGTGAAGGGCGGGAGACGCGAAGCGTGGACGCGTTCGCAATGGGTGGAAAACACGCTCCCGGCGTGGAAGAACATCTTTAACCCGGTCGCAGAAAACGTGTCGCGTGCTATGAGCGAGGTCCTGGAGGACCAGGCTGCTTCCGAATACGGGCTCCCCGAAGAGATGGGGAACCTTCTGGGAGGCCTTCAACAGATGATCCCAAAAATGTCTGCGATGTCGTTTGGGACGCAGATTGGGCAGGCGCTCGCGGGGATGGCGAAGGAGAGCTTTGGGACATCCGACAGTGGGTTCCCGCTAACCGAGCCAGGCATATCGGCGCTGGTGCCGACAAACATTGAGGCTTTCGCTGACGGACTGGACGAAAGCTACGAGGTCGTTGAACAGTACATTGCGGTCCGCGAGATGGCGCACGTCCGCCTTTTTGCGTCTGTCCCGTGGCTCAGGCACGACCTAGAACTTGCGATTACCCGGTACGCGCGTGAGATTGCTTTGGACACGGATGCGCTGACGGATGCCGCGCGTTCTTTCGATCCGGGCAACCCGGAGTCCCTGAACCAGATGATGAGCGGGGGGATATTTGCTGCTGAGCCCAGCGAATCGCAGCAGAAGGCGTTGGATCGCCTTGAAACTCTGCTTTCGCTGATTGAAGGCTGGGTTGAAACTGTCACGACAGACGCTGTTGTCCCCTACCTTCCCGGTTCCGACAGGCTGCGAGAGATGCTTCGCAGGCGCAGGGTCACCGGGTCCTCTGCGGAGGCGGCACTGGGAGACCTAGTGGGCCTCAGACTGCGTCCCCGGATGGCTCGGGCCGCCGCCAGGATTTTCCGAGACCTGGAAATCGATGGGGGCCCAGACGCGCGGGACGCGCTTTGGCGGCACCCAGATACGGTGCCAACGTTCGAGGACTTGGAGAACCCTGAACAGTACGGATCCAAGTCAGCCGCTGAGGAAGACACCGAGGACTTTGACCGGGAGATCCAAAAGCTCCTTGACGGCACTTTGGGTTGGGATGAATCAGTGCCTAAGGACCAGAGAGGAACCCCGCCGGAAGGGCCTGAGGACCAACAAGACTAGGCGCGCTGCCCCAGTCCGCCTGCCGGAAACCCAAAGGCAACATTCATGTTGCCCGTTGCAGGGTGCAATCCACAAGCCGCTGTAGTAACTAACTCTGACGTGCGTGGACGGGGCGGGTTTCTCTAGGGCATGAATGTGGCTTTCCACAGTGCGCAACGCCGGAATAGCTCTGGTCCCCTCCTTATCCCAATCTTGGTCCGTCAGTGAAAGCAGCAAAGGCGAGGCGATGATCGGCGCAAGGTTGGTTCAAGGAACACTCATCCACGAGTTCGAAAAAGGGATGGTACAGGTCGGTTCGAACCCGGCCCACTCCGTAGTTTTCTCCGGGCTAAGCCCCATAGAAGTGGGTTGGCTGCGCTCCCTTGCGGACCGGCCACCCCACGGGAGACCTAGGGCAGGGTCCCTGTCGGAGCGGCAAACAGAAGCCCTGGCGCTGCTAGACACCGCAGGTTTGCTTGTGCGCTCAGTGAACCCAATGCACAAGGTGAAAGTTCGCATAGGGCAAATGGATGAGGTCGGGGTTAGGGTCGCGAAACTCTTGGCCGAATCAAGAGCTGGAGGAGTGGAGATTAGAGACGGAGGAAACGTGGATGCTCGGACAGAATCTTTGTTTCCGCGCGAATACAGGGGGCTGCCAACGAAAACGAGTGTTCGCAGGGTGATCAAAGCAATCTCGCCTTCCACTTGCACGGGGAAGATTGCGCTGCCGGACGTAGCCGTTGTCTGTTCGGACCGAGTGTTCGACCACGGGGTGCTCGGCCGGCTCCTCAGCTGCGACACGGCCCACATCCCTGCTGTCTCGGACGACCGCTCCGTGACCGTGGGACCCGTAGTGATCCCGGGACGAACCGCTTGCAGCCTCTGCCTTGACCTGCACCGACGCGACAACGCGCCCGGCTGGGTGAAACAGTGCGGGGCTCTGCAACAAAGTGAGCCGGCCGCACCTGTCCCCCACATCGCGGCAACCGCGGCGGGGATCATTGTGGGACTCATCGATTTGCTCGCAAACCGGGGCACAGAGGGCGTGTGGATGGCTGTGAGCGCTGCGCTCCCGGCACTAGCGGAGCAGAAAGACCTGGCAGGCGGCGCATCACCCGTCTACCACGTGACGTCCTATGGCGTGGAGACCAGGGCTTGCTTCCCCCACCCGGACTGCGGGTGCCTAGCCCTTGCGAAAGCCAGTTAGGAAGCGCTACGAACCTGCTCAAGGATCGCTGCCCCGAACTGGCTAAGCTTCACGTCCCCAATCCCCCGCAGCACACCTAGTTGGCGTAGCGTCTTGGGTTTCACCGTCGCGACATCCCGAAGCGTCGTGTTGGGAAGGACCTGGTAGGGGGCACGCCCCATTTCGCGTGCTACCTCCAAGCGCCAGACACGCAGACGTTCGTAGAGGGCGAGCGTTTCGGCGTCCGAGGAGTCTTCGAACGCTTTCTCTTCAGTTTTCCGCTTCGCCCCGGAAGCGAGCCGGCGGGTCTTTTTCGCGTCTTCTGCGCCAGGCCACAAGGTCTCCAGGAAACGCGAGACCTTCCTGGCCCGTCCCCTTCCCGCTGACTGCGAGCGGGCCCAGGAAATCTGCAGATTGCGTTTCGCGCGGGTGATCCCCACGTAGAGAAGTCGTCGTTCTTCCTCAACCGCTTCAGGAGTCGTGGCAAGGGAGATAGGGAGTAAGCCTTCACTGACGCCCACCAGGAACACGGCTTCCCACTCCAACCCTTTCGCTGCGTGCAGAGTCGATAAGACAACGCCATTCACTTCGGGGGCCGCTTTGCTTTCGCTGCGTTCCTGCAGCTCTTGAACGAACTCCGGCAGACTAAGGCCGGGCCGCTGAGCGGCCATAGAAACTAGTGCATCAAGGTTGGACCAGCGTTCCCGCACAGCACCTTCAGCCCCGGGAGCATCCGGCGTCCACCCCAGGCCCCGTGCGACCTCCTTGACCGCGTCAGCTAGAGGCGCTCCCTCAGTGTTGCCGCCAAGTTCATCAATCCTTGCTTGCCGGCGGAGCAACATCACCGCCCGCCGGATTTCTTCACGTTCAAAGAAGCGCGCGCCGCCGTGCACCTGATAGTTGACACCAAGGTCCCCCAGCGCATCTTCTAGGGGGCGGGACTGACTGTTGGTTCGGTACAGGATCGCGATTTGGCCCAGGGGGATCCCGCTTTCGCCCAGTTCCTTGGCTCGCCGCGCGACTCCCACGGCCTCTTCCTGTTCCGTGTCAAACGTCTTGAACTGGACGGCGGGCCCGGACGGCTGTTGAGCAACCAGCTGCACCGCCCCTGGCAACCCGGTCTTCCGTGAGCGCCCGTGCATTCCCTTAGCGCTACCAACAACCTGGTTGGCAACGGCAACCACCTGGGGGGTTGAGCGGTAGTCACGCACCAGCTCTACCACGCGGGCACCGGGCATCCGCTTTGGGAAGGACTCTAAATAGTGGGCACTAGCGCCGGTGAAAGAGTAAATGGTTTGGGCAACGTCGCCGACAACGCACAGGTCGCGTCTGGACCCGAGCCAAAGGTCTAGAAGCTTTTGCTGGACCGGGGAAACGTCTTGGTATTCGTCCACCACGAAGTTTGAGTAGCGTGCCCTGACGGCTGAGGCAATGTCGCTGCGCTGCTGAAGCATTGCAGCCGTGAGCAACAGGATGTCTTCAAAGTCGATGACGCCTTGCCTGTCCTTCGCCCGCTCGTAAGCGTCGATCACGCGGGCAACTTCGTCTGCTTCCAACCCGCCCGGTGGCGTCCGCCCTTCTAAAAGGATCCTGTCCGCGTAGGTAGAGGCGTTCGAGACCGAGACCTTAGACCACTCGATTTCAGCTGCTAAGTCGCGGATCAGAACCTTGTCGACAGTCAGCCCCACCTGCGTCGCAGCCGCAGCCACTAGTGAGGCCTTGTTCGACTGGAGAGTCGGTTTCTGTCCCCCGTAAGCGTCCGGCCAAAAAAAGGAGAGCTGAGCAAGAGCGGCCGAGTGAAACGTGCGGGCGGTTGCGGCGCCTGCTCCAAGAGCCCGCAAGCGAGTAGCCATCTCAGCCGCGGCCTTGTTCGTGAAAGTGACAGCGAGGACGGAGCCGGGGTCAACTTCGCCTGTTGCCGCCCCGTACGCAATCCGGTAGGTGATAGCGCGGGTTTTGCCCGTCCCCGCGCCGGCCCGCACGCAAAGCGGCCCGCGTACTTGAAGCGCAACCTGCGCTTGCTGCGGGTCCAGCGCGCCCAGGAGCTCTTCTGGGCTGAGTTTTCCTGGACCAGACCCAAAGACACCGAACCGACCTTCGACCATGCTCCCCACGGTACTCACCCGCTCCGACTTTTCGCGCGCTCCTCCTTTACCTGTGGATAGGGGCTCAACTGGAGTCGCCGGGTGCGGCTATCGTTTGGTCATGACTAAGAGCGAACCTGCAGGCAAACCTTTCGAACGCGCGGATGGAAGGGCCGTGGATCAGACCCGGCCCGTGAAGATCACAAGAGAGTGGGGCAAGACGGGTGAGGGATCGGTCCTCATCGAGTTCGGGGAAACTCGCGTTCTTTGCGTCGCTAGTTTCGAAGAAGGCGTGCCTCGTTGGCGAAAAGGTGGCGGGGAAGGATGGGTGACCGCCGAATACGCAATGCTCCCGCGGGCGACTTCGCAGCGTTCTCCTCGTGAATCTGTGAGGGGGAAGATAGGGGGCCGAACTCACGAGATCTCCCGACTGATTGGACGTTCCCTCCGCGGGGTCGTCTCCACGAAAGCGCTTGGCGAAAACACGATCACTATCGACTGTGACGTTTTGCAGGCCGACGGCGGCACGCGAACAGCGGCAATCACGGGGGCTTGGGTTGCGCTTTACGACGCAGTGGCTTGGGGGATCCGGAACGGGGCTATCAAAGCCAAGGATCCCCGCAAAGTCATCCTGGACAACGTGGCGGCAATCTCTGTTGGGATGCTGAAAAACACGGCTCTCCTAGACCTTCCGTACGTGGAAGACGTAGCGGCCGACACGGACATGAACGTGGTCGGGACCGGAAGTGGGGCGCTGGTTGAAGTTCAGGGGACCGCGGAAGGCAAGCCGTTTTCAAGGGCGGACCTGGATGAACTCTTGGACCTAGCACAGCTGGGTATTGCACAGCTGGTGGAGCTGCAGAATGAGTCGGTGGGCCTGTGAATAAGGAGACAGGGAGCGGAAAGGTCGGTCCGGCGCTTGTCATTGCGACCGGGAACAATCACAAGGTTGAAGAAATAAGGGCAATCTTGGTGCCGCTGCTTCCCGAACTGCCGGCAGAGCGGATCGTGCCAATGACTGATTTCCAGGTCGTGTCACCTCTAGAGGACGGGGAAACGTTCGAAGCGAACGCAGTTCTGAAAGCCCGCGCAGTTGCTGAAGCAACCGGGTTGCCAGCGCTCGCTGATGATTCCGGGTTGCAGGTAGACATTATGGGCGGGGCGCCAGGCATCTTCTCCGCCCGGTGGGCTGGAGGGCACGGGGACGACCGCGCCAACTTGCGTCTGCTGCTGGCGCAGCTCAGTGACGTGCCGGAAGCTCAGCGTGGCGCTCAGTTCACGTGTGCGGCGGCGCTCGCCCTTCCGGACGGCCAGGTTTTCACCGAGCTGGGGGAAGTTCGCGGCAAGCTCCTTAGGGAGTTGCGGGGCACCGGCGGTTTCGGGTACGACCCGGCGTTTGTTCCTGACGGGTTTTCCCAGACAACGGCAGAGATGAGCGCGGAGGAGAAGAACGCGATTTCTCACCGGGGGCGGGCCCTTGCGGCCCTTGCGCCAGCAATCCGTGAGGTGGTGCTTTAGAGCTCCCAGGTCATGCCGGGAGCCGCAACCTGCGGGAACTCTCCCGTGACGGCTTCGAACTCACCGGCGGGAACCTCCGGGTCTGTCCAAGGTTGGATGTGGGTGAGCACAGTAACTTTTGCGCCGCTTTCAAGCGCTAGCTCCCCCGCTCGCTTCCCTGTCAGGTGGATGCCGCGCGTCTTCACGTCTTCGGTGAAACCGCACTCGGCAAGAAGCAGATCCACACCAGCTGCCATCGACTTCATGCCTTCACACATGTCGGTGTCCCCGGTGTAAGCAATCGTGGCCGGCCCGTCCCCGTTTACCGACGGACCTTCAATCCGGAACCCGTAGGACTCGACCGGGTGGTTGCCAGGAAACGCGGTGACCGTCATTGGTCCCACCTGAAAAGTGCTACCTGCCTCCACTGTCCTGTGGTCGAAAGTGCACTTTTCCTTGTGGGTCATGTAGCCATCGATCTGGTGGACCCGGTCGCGGATCTGGGAAGGGCCGTAAAGCGGCATGCCTTCCAGAGTGCCGCCCGGGTTCCAACGCAGGTACACCTGGAATGAGATGACGTCTGCCATGTGATCGGCGTGCCCGTGGGTGATCAGGAGCGCGTCAAGATCGCGGGGTTCCAGGTAGGTCCACAGCTGACCGAAGCCTCCCGGGCCAATGTCCATCACTAACGACCAGAGCCGGCTCTCCCCCGTCTCCGGGTCGATTCCGGGAGCTTGAACCAGATAGCACGACGCAGCACTAGTCGGACCAGACATGGACCCACTAGATCCGACAATGGTGAGCTTCATGATTGACCTTCTTGGCTTTTGCCGGCGGGGACAGTCTCAAGACGTTCAGCTTCCGGACCCAGGAACCGCCGCGCTAGAACAGCGAAGCGTTCACTGGGCTCCGTCACTAGGAACCTGTGGTGCGCGGACCCGAACGGGCGCGGGGAATGGAGTAGGTCCTGGTCAACCAGGACGGAATACGTTGCGCGCGCCGCACCCTCGGACGACGTCACAAGTGAGACACCTACTCCAAGTTCGCGCGCTAAAACGGAAGTGAGGAGCGGGTAGTGGGTGCAGCCAAGGACGACCGTGTCGACGCCGGCTTCCTTGAGGGGCGCCATGTACTCCGCGGTCGCTGCAGTCAACTCCTTACCCGCCGTCACCCCGGACTCAACGAAGTCGACAAGGCGAGGGGTCGCATTCTGGACGACCTCGACGCCGGGAACTGCTGCCAGGGCGTTCGGGTAGGAGTTGGAGGCGATGGTGGCAGCCGTGCCGATGACTCCGACTTTGCCGCTACGGGTCGTAAACGCGGCCTCGCGCGCTGCCGGGCTGATCACTTCGATGACGGGGATGCCCATGCCGGTCCAGTACCGTTCGCGCGCGTCGGCAAGTGCGGCGGCGGTTGCGGTATTGCAGGCAATGACCAGTACCTTGGCTCCCTGCTGCACCAGCGTGTCCAGCCCTGCCAGAGTCAGCTCGCGGATCTCTGCAATGGGCCGCGGGCCGTAAGGGGTGTGAGCGGTGTCGCCCAGGTACACGACGTCCTCGTTCGGGAGCTGGTCAATGATGGCGCGGGCGACGGTTAGGCCGCCCAGTCCAGAGTCAAAGATCCCAATGGGTGCGTCATTCACGGACTTGACGCTATCGCATTGGGCTCCCCCAAACCGCGCCGTTGGTCTTATCCCACAGCCACCCGCGTGCGGACTTGGTCACGCTGCTAGGCGGGCAATAGACACAGCGTTAAGGGCAGAGGGCTACGGTTTACATATGCCTGCTTCACAGTCAACCGCGCTACTCACCGACAAGTACGAACTAACCATGCTGGACGCCGCACTGCAGTCTGGGACTGCGGGTCGTCGTAGCGTCTTTGAACTGTTTGGAAGGGGCCTGCCCCCGACAAGAAGATTCGGCGTTGTCGCCGGAACGGGACGCATCCTGGAGGCGCTTGAACGCTTCCAGTTTTCTCCCGAGCAGGTTGCCTGGCTGGACTCCCAAGACTTCCTTTCGGATCGGGCACTCGACTTCTTGTCCAACTTCTGCTTCAGTGGAGACATTCACGGTTACCAAGAGGGCGAATGCTACTTCCCGGGCTCTCCCCTACTGACGGTTGAGTCCACGTTTGCTGAGGGAACACTTCTTGAGACGCTACTGCTCTCAATCCTCAACTACGACTGCGCCGTGGCTTCGGCTGCCTCCCGGATGACCATCGCCGCCCACGGGCGCCCCTGCATAGACATGGGGGCCAGGCGCGCGCACGAACGAGCCGCTGTTTCTGCTGCCCGAGCCGCCTACATCGGCGGTTTCGAAGCAACTTCCGACCTGGAAGCAGGGAAACGTTACGGGTTGCCGACCGTCGGGACCTCGGCGCACTCCTTCACCCTGGTGCATGACACTGAGGAAGAAGCCTTTGCCGCTCAGATCGCAAGTCTTGGGCCCGAAACGACGCTACTGGTTGACACGTACAACGTCAGGGACGGTGTCGCGAGGGCTGTCGAGGCTGCCCGTGCGGCTGGTGGAGAGCTGGGGGCGGTGCGCCTGGATTCAGGCGACCTGGTGGCTGAGGCGTTCCGGGTTCGCGACCAACTGGACGCTCTTGGCGCTACCAGCACCAAGATCACCGTCACCTCGGACCTAGACGAGTACGCAATCGCGGCCCTGGGCGCGGCGCCCGTGGACAGCTACGGGGTTGGAACCCGGTTGGTTACGGGCTCCGGCGTACCGACTGCCGCATTGGTCTACAAGCTGGTGTCGCGCGAAGACAAAGACGGAGTGATGGTCCCCGTTGAGAAGAAGTCCCAGTCCAAGGGGACCGTTGGGGGCTTGAAGGTTGCTGGCAGACTTTACGGGCCCGACGGTCACGCCTCACAGGAGGCGTTACTGACGGGCTACACCATGAAGGAAGGCCAAGAGCTGCTGGAGCAGGCGGGGGCTCGTCCTCTGCAGGTCCCACTGATCGTAGACGGGCAGATCGTGAGTGACCTGTGGGACGCACCCCAAACCGCGATCGCTCAGGAGCACCAGCGCGTCACGCGCAACGAGCTACCGTACGCGGCCTGGCGACTGTCAGAAGGGGACCCGGGGATCCCAACCCGCTACTACTCCCCCACGAACCCCTTGGGGGCAGAGCAGAACTAGTCTGCGAACGGGTAGTTCTCACCCTGGTTTCCGGCTTCGTCTTTCAAAGCCTTGCAGCGGGGGCAAACCGGGAAGTTCTTAGCGTCCCTGGTCGGCACCCAAACTTTGCCGCAGAGCGCGACAACAGCTTGCCCTGTGATGGCAGAGGTGTTGGCGCGGTCGCGGCGGACGTAGTGAGCGAAACGGTCCTGGTCGCCGCCCGTGAAGCTGGGGCGAACTTTCGGGAGTTCAAGAACGTTAGATGCTCCCGCTGGTGCAGTCTGACTCACAGCGCGTCCCATTCAGCCTTGTAGTGGTCCTGCAGGACCAGGCCGGCCGCTGCGGCCTCATCGACCAGGATGGTTGCGTCGTTGTGGAACTGCAGCACTGTCGCGGGCCAGAAGGCTGACACGGAACCTTCTACCATTTTTGCGACGGCTTCGGCCTTCTGTTCACCCTGCGCAACCAGGACGACTTTCTTGGCACGCCCGATGGTGCCTAAGCCCTGGGTCAGGCAGAGCGTCGGGACCTTGTTGATGTCGTTGTCGAAGAAGCGAGCGTTGTCGATCCGCGTCTGTTCGGTGAGAACCTGCGTGTGGGTGAGCGAGGACAGGGATCCGCCGGGTTCGTTGAAAGCGATGTGGCCGTCGGTGCCGATCCCAAGGATCTGCAGGTCGATGCCGCCGGAGTCGCGGATCGCCTGTTCGTACGCCGCAGCGGCAGCAAGTGGGTCTTTGGCGCTGCCGTCGGGGCCGTTCACCGCGCCGGGAGCGAAGTTGACGCGTGAGACGAAGACGCGATCAATGAAGTTGCGGTACGTCTCTGGGTGGTCGCTAGGCAGCCCAACGTACTCATCAAGTAGGAAGGCCGTGGCGCCCGCGAAGGAAACCTGGCCTGCTTCGTACCTCTTCACCAGTTCGTCATAGACGGGAAGGGGCGAGGAACCGGTGGCAAGTCCGATGACTGCGTCCGGCTTCTTGCTCAGGAGGTCCGTGTACATGTCGGCCGCAACCGACGCGATGTCTGAGGTAGAGGAAAGGACGGCGATTTTCACTGGCAAACTCCTGAAAGATTAGGCGGGCGAACCATTGAAGAGTCTACCCGGGCAGGCTTTAGTGGTTGGAACCCCAACCTCACAGCAATATGTTAGCACCACTAACTATCCACGCGGGTTGGGCGTTTACCGCGGACAACGTGGACAGTACGGAGCCGCGCGCTTGGGCGGCCTTCTATCACGAACAGCCGACAACCACGCCTACGTTCGGGAACTCCGTACGAAGCTGAGCAAGGACGACGGATCCTGCCGGAACACGCACTGTCAAGCGAGGACACCCGTCGAAGACTCCAGGCCCCAGAGTCCGCAGGGACGCAGGCAACCAAACTTGCTTCAAGTGCGTGCAGCCGCGGAACGCGCGGTCCTGGATAGTTTCGCATCCTTCAGGAACCCGGACTTCTTTCAGCCGGACACAGTCGCTGAAGGCCGACTCGCCTATCAAGCGCAAGGACTCCGGTAGCCCGACGCGCTTCAGCCGTCGGGAACCTGCGAACGCTTCTCTCCCTAGGGTCCGCACTGGGACCGGCACGACGACCGCCCGCAGAGCATTCGCCTTGCAAGCGCGCCTCGCCACCATCAAGACAGGCTCGCCCCCAGCCTCCTCGTAAATCTTCAGGTGACGGCCAGAAAACAGAGGAGACAATCTCCAGAACACGGCCCCGTAGCCGTCTACGACACGGTATGTTCCCGAAGGGGTAGTGAGCTCCTTAGAGCGCCTTCCCAGCTCGTATCCATCCTCGTGCAAGAAGTCAGTGCCGAAGAGAGCATCAACGGACAGGGAGAGAGCCATCTGCTGCCCCGCCTTGAGCGCGACAACGTCGCCTGGCCCCACAGTGCCACGCAAGAAACGGTGGAGCTCTCCCCTATCTTCGGTGTGGAAGGCTTGACGCCCTGCAGCTCTAAGCTCTTCAGCGGCCCATCCCATGTGCGGACCGTAGAGAGCAATAACGTCAGCCCGGCTGCGCACCGCTAGAGCCTTCCCCACCCGCCGATGGATCTGCTCCGCCAAGTCACCCAGCTTGTAATCTATGTCGCCCAACACCAAGATTCGTCGGTGGTCGGTGACGGGCTGCAGCGAATCCAAGACCTCAGATGTGCTCGCTATGGCGTCCTCAGAAGCGTTAAAGCAGTCAAC
>ERZ1032852.180-NODE-180-length-17726-cov-7.019467_pt1 | contig 17726 bp, 22 predicted proteins | sample MGYA00516689_ERZ1032852 | MGnify/ENA primary metagenome ERZ1032852 (study PRJEB33719, sample SAMN04262499) | wastewater metagenome | biome: rural village; feature: composting latrine chamber; material: composting feces with ash | place: El Salvador | collected...
GTAGAAATGAGTTCACGAGCATCACGTACAGAAGCTGTGCCCCTTGTTATAGTTTGACGGGGTGCTGTTTTACCACTCTTTGTAGGATATGTATCCCCTGTTTGTACATAGACAAGTTCTCCAGTCTCTAGATCAATTGGACCACCATCTTTGGCTGAACGCAACTTTTGATGGGGGACTCGAATTTCAGCATTAGATCTGGATATGATTGTGGAGGCTCCTTTGTTAGCCCCACCCTGATACTTGGTCTTTAATTGCGGAATATGATTGTCCTGTGCCGAACGCTTAATATCTAGCGAGTGTTTTTTAGCATCGATAACAACCATAGAGTGTTTAACAGCATTAGCAATTTCAGAAAATGATGCACCCTTTACAGTCATGTCTGTAATAAGATTGGTAACATCACCCATTTCTCGCTGAATGGTCAAATCTGAATGTTTACTCTTACCTCGTTCATCCGTGAGCTTGGGGTTGTAGTAAATATGAGGATCAAAGTTCTTAAGAGCTTTTAATGGTTTAGAATTTTTGATTTTCCCATCGTTATTGGGGATAACCACTACTGTATCACCATCAAAATCAGCACCAGATAACTGCTGAGCAACTTTATAGTTGATTCCAACAGCATCTTGAGCATTATTCATGAAGCTCTTAGCTTCTTTGTTCTTATCGGTGACTGTTAGGATCGGGATTTCAAATATACCACCATGCGGGTATCGAATCAAAGCAACTTTCTCACCTGGACGGTAATTTGGAGCATAGATTTCATCATCCTTCAAAGAATTGACTGGTAATATAACGTGACTAGCCGATCGTGGGAGAGCTACACCTCGAAGCTCGTTCGCAGCTGAATCTACAGAGTCAGAAAATGATTGTAGAAGTCGCTTTCGAACAGTCGGATTATTCAAAGCCATAATATCCTTGAATTCTTCTTCACGAATCTTGTGATATAAATCCAGTTGCTTCTTAGCTAGTTCTGGAGTCTGTTTCGACAGAACCTGAGATGACAAACTCCTTGACCAAGTCAACCATCCACCTTCTTCATTCAGCCTGGTTTGTCCATCTGGAGTATCAGCACCAACAATGTTGAGGGGGGATTGTTGTCGTTTACCATCTTTATCGATATAGTGTTTTTGTCGAATAATAGCTTTGAAAGGATACCTCGGATCGGATTCTAAAGGCTTCATAGCATCAAACTTAGAACCGGTATTTGTCTTATTCGTGTTAAAGACAATATCAACACCTTTTGGAAGTTCCTGAGAATATACCGCCATACCTTTTAGATAATGATCATCGCCAACCTTAATGCGAACTTGAGCGTATCGAGCACCACCTAAAGAGAAATCTTCTACACCCGGACGTAATTCAATTAAACCATCTTTCTTTTCACCACCAGAACCAGAATATCGAACACCAACTCGACTAGGATCTACAGATACGGGTGGTTTGATCGACTCATATGTTCGTCCGCCATCTTCAGAATAAAAACCAGGATACTCAATCTTATCCCGATTTTTCCAAACACTAGCTTTGGTTGATCCTGGAGGACCCATTACTAATATAGGAGTTCCATGACCCGGATTTGTAGCTTGTGGTTGTTCGATTTGGACAGGAACGTACCCACGTTCCTCCAAAACAGCCATGACAGTCTTCATTCGAGTAGGAGAAATTCCTAAATATAGCTCCGAACCAGAACCCACATCAATATATGCACCATCCTTGAGTCGTTGTTCAAGAAGATCTGCGGTGTCCATGATGATGTTTTGATTTGGCTCATCCATCTTAAGGAGACGTTCGCGAACCTTACCTTCAGATATACCTAGGTGTTTACCAATTGCAACATTCGAAACACCCTTTTCTTTCATTCGTCGAATTATGGTATCTTCATACTGTTTGATGTCATTGTTAGCTATAGAAATCTGAGCTCGAAGCTGGCGAGTATTAAGTCCAAAAGCTTTCGCGATTTGAGCTTCAGTCATTCCATCTTTTTTGAGAACAGCTACAGCATCTCTAAAGGATATACCTCGTTGGTAAGGGTTCTTACCGGACCCCCAAGGATATCGCCCAGAATGCCGAGGAGTACCGTAATGCTTGAGTTCATCATTCATTAAATCCCTCTTCTGTTCTCGCAATCTCTATGAGCTTATCATAGGATATGATCTTCGTCATGATGTCTTGAATGGATGCAGGATCCGGAATATGAATATTGATCTCATCATTCTGATAGATCCGAAGTTCCATATCAATGTCGAAAGGTTGTTTTTTATACTCTAAACAAAATAAAGCCGCATAAACTTCAAGTTGAAGAAACGAAACTGGAGTAACACCAGTCTTCAAATCATGAATGCGCAACTTTCGACGACGGAAAGATATAGCATCCGCAGTCCCGAAAGCATTAGGGGAATAATAAAGAATGACTTCCGGCGTCATCCCAAACCCAATAGCATCATTCACAAACATGTTCAAAGTTTGTTTGGTCCTTGGTAGTTTCTGATTCAAGGATATAGAGGTTTCAGCGTATTGATGGAGTATAACGCCTTTTTGTGCCGCAAGCGACTGACGATAAGTTTTATCGAGTTTCTCGGGTGAATAGTTAACCCAATGATACTTACTTGGACTCAGAAATGCATGAAGACCCACTAGATCGGAATGTTTGTTGAAGTTCATTGACAACTGCCTCTTTGTTCTCAGGAAATATGAATGATGCATACGACATTTGATCCATCTTTTCCACGTAGTAGCCTTGATTGGGTTGAACGTGTGCGTTACGCGACCGTTTCACCTCTAGAGCTGCCCACTTATCCTTATGGAGAATAAGAAGATCTGGTATGCCTTGAATGCGGTTCGCATCATTCTTAAATATGATTGCTTCAGGAAACGTTTCTTTGAGTTCCTTAATAAGTTCTGCTTGGAATTGTGATTCTTTCTTCATTCGTTAGATTGCCTAAAATCTAGGGGTCAAATATGATAGAAGGAGTAGGACGGACGATTGACGGAGGAAAAAGCTAAATGTTACTTGTTCATATACGAAAAACCCATATTGCCGAAGAACGAAAGGGAACAAAACAACATGGTAAAAAATATATGAACTGTTAGCTCATCAAAAAGTCCTATCCTACCCCTTCCATATAGTATGTGTTATTACGACTAGTTTTTAACATCTGTAATATCATACTAAAAAGAGGGGTCTCGGATAGGTTTTAGGCATAAAAATATGACGTTTTCATAGCCTTACGTCAAAAAGGCGTTTTTTCTTCCCAATCCAAAACCCCCTAACAAAAAACCATGTGTAATATCATAATGATATTACACCCTTATTATTTTTCTTACATAATATAAAGGTATATAAAAAATGACGTTTTGACGTATTTGACACAAAACCACTGGTCGAAGGGTACTTCTTCTGCGTCAAAACTGAAACGATGCGTCAAAACTTTTGACGTGTTTTACAGAAATGACGTATTTCTGTCCAAATATGCCAATCTGCGTCCGGCAACCCTTTGACGCTTTTTATTGACCACGAAGTGTACATTAGCCTGATGTGTTCCCAATTCTTGTGCAGCAGAATATGTGTTGGCATACACTTGCCCACTATCAAGGTCTATGATCGGCATACCACTTCGTCCATCTAGAATATAACGTCTCCTACCCGAGACCTCATCAAATTCTACCCTGGGGTAAATATAACGTTCTGAACCATCTTCACGTCGAACCAGGTATAGCAGATTGTCAACACGTAAGTTTGTGGGATCGTGATCGATGTAGTCTACAGAATATATCTTTGTGTTAGACTCAACAAAGGCACCAGCTATCACTCGCCAGGCCGGAACCCAAATTCCATTTGTTTCTGCTAACACTATTCCTAGATCTTCATCATAAGAAGTTTTAGCTAAATATCCATCCATCTCGCGTATCTCGCCAAACTCATTGCTCAACAAGAATATGCTACCCAATGTATATAGTCGCCAATCCCCTTCTGGAATATACAAAGTTGAAGCTTTACTATCCATTAGATTTTCGATTCAGATACTTCACAACATCCATACGCTCATAAGGATTGAAATATGATAGTAGCTCGTCAAAGTGCTTCATGAGATCTTCATGTTTCTTTGTGATGTAAAACCAAGCTGCACGAACGGGCAAATCTTCATTTGCGATCTCGTCCAAACTTTTCTTCCTAAGGTCTTCTACAGAATATGGCGTTCCTTGTAGTTTTTGAGTAACCAACCTTTCGAGATGTTTGATTTGATTCTGTAAAGCAAGGATGCTTTGTAGAATATAGGTTCGTTCTTGTTCCTGCTTTTGTCGTTCTGGTATCTCCATCTCACGCTCCTTGCGATGCTCTATAGGATAGAGTTTTTTTTCGAATATGGTAGAGTCTTACCTGTTCGTCATACTCCTCTTTAAGTATATTATACCTCGTTACTGCATATGAATATGCGATTTTGGTTTTATCTGAAGATTCGAACTCAGCAGGAAGCAAGTCCTGTCTAAGATCAGATATGGTGTAACCCGTCCCTTCTAACCAAAAATTAGCCTGCTCATTCATTTGGTTCATTCGATCTTGTAATTGTTGAATGTAGTCTTCGAGTTCACATAGTCTACGATCACGTTTCCAATCAAAAGGGATTTTGCTAACCATCTTTCTTAACCTTTTCGAATATAGATTTGTACTTGCGACGCCACGCCGCATCGTTAAAATCCTTCTTCATCTTCAAGGCCTTTACGATCCCCTGGTCTAAAAAGTTATCCGAGAGAATATAATAGTACCACAAGTCCGTGTACGGCGTATTTAAGCGGTCTATACGGCCCTCAGACTGCTCCATAACCTTATACGAGTAGTTTAGTGAGTAGAAGACCATTGCGTCCGTTTTCGTGCAATTCCAGGCCTCTGAGCCTGCCGCGTATTGAACTAAAAATACCCACTTTTCTGTGTCTGGAATATCCTCATGTTTGTGTCCATTCCATTCTGCAACCTCATAACCACTCTCTTTTAACGTCCTCAGTTGTTCAAGCTCATGATTGAAGTTGTAAAATATGATTAGTCGATCGTGCTGTGAAAGAAGATCTTCAACGATACACATACGACTAGGATCAGTGTTCACAAGACGTCTGATCGCCATAAACAATTCGGAAGCATTTTCGATAGGTTTGTTTTCAAATATGTTCCAACGATCCTTATGTAATTTCTGATGGGCTATCAGATCATACTCTGCCAGAATATACTCTCGGTGTCTCACAGTGTGTCGAACGTACGGCATGTCGATCAAGATCTTATCACGCAACATGTTCAATCTCTTGGTTTCCAAATATCGTTCAATCTTTGGGTAGCCACCATAACGATTGATTACCATGTGTCGATGTTCGAAAGCTGTCCTGTTCGGATAAAACCCATTAGCAATGAACACTGGAATATAGTCGGACCATACATCACCCGGTGTCGCACTTAATATGATCCATTTGTTCCTTCGGGCTATTTCGAGAAAGGACTTAACCCAAACACCCTTCCCGACAAGCCTCTGTTCATCAAATATGAAGAATGAGTCTGTAACTCTCTTGTATTTAGTGATGTTCTGCCATGAATCGATCGTGATCTTGAACCCATAGTCTTCTTCGCTCTTGTGTTTGGAATATCCAAATCGGGCAAGTTCCTTATCCCAATCAAGGCTGTCTCGCTTCTTCGCTGTTGTGATAATATATAGATCTGTGGGTTTGCTCAAAGGAACGTGATAACCTTTAGCATCAGGTTCCAATGAGCCACCACAAATATGGGTATGAAAGAAGGCTATAGCTGTGATTGTTTTACCTACCCCAACGCCCCCACCGAGAATTTTTCCGGATGCCAGTTCATCTAGAGCTTTTTGTTGATGTGGGTACAGTTCTACTTTCACAAATATAGCCTTTCTTTCATTACATTGCTTCCTTCAATGCATTCCATGCTACAGGAAATAAATCCTGAAGAATATGACTAACCTCTCTCGCAAGCACTCGAATCTCCCATTGAGCATCCATGGAATCTCGTTCTTTAACAAAAGCAAACCAATTTCGTAGATTCGCCGTTGCGTAGAACTTAGTCATCGTACAAGAAGGAAGAACCATCCTAGCAACTTCTTCAGCTACTCCCATTGCGATAATGGTGTTATAAGCACCTCGAGCCTCAGACAGGGTCATGAAATATGAATCCATGAAGCTTTCGTACAAACTCTCATCTGGTTTTTTGAGTAGCTTGGGATGTGCTTTAGATCCTTCGTTTTCTAGAGGTCTAAACTCATCTGGAATATAGAAAGACTCTTGTAGAGGCCCATCCAAGTCCAGATTTGTGTATCGAAGACTCAAGCAATTATACGATTGGGTACGATGTCTCACCCATTGATCCCTAACAAACAAAGGTGCTTCAACTCTGAAGGTGATGGAGTTGTGTTCAAATGGAGATAGATGACCATTTCCAGCCAAATATCCAAGCAATCCTTCATATGGTTTGTTAGTTGTATCAGTGTTAGTTGATACCCTAGCAGCATTAGCGATCATTTGATCACTACCCATATGCTGAATAAGTTCTAGTTTGAGTTGGTCTTTCATTAGCTCCTCGTCCCGTATTCGATATTGTTACCAAACCACTGCCAAGACTTCGGGAAAGTCACGTCCATTAATCGATCGACCTGCTCCGCCAACATAGCGACTTCCCAGCAAATATGGTTCTGTGTGAACTTTAATGCGAAAGTGAACCAATCAAATATAGAAAGTCGCATCTTAAACGTACTCATGACGATCGGTGGAAGACCCGCCGCTTGTATGACGGACGAATACTTATTCTCTTGTGCAACCCGCAAGGAATACATAACGTCCTGCAACATTCCTATGTAGTTTTGTAAGAAAGTCTCGTATTCCGACTTGGTTGGGACGTCCTCAGGATCCTCTGAACGAAGTGGGCGATCCTTGTTTGGAATATAGAAACCTTCTCGTGGATTCAGTGGTGAGATTTTTTTTGTCTTCACCTTCAGATCGTAGAGCCCATCGCCCCAAGTGGATCCTCTCAGAATATCGAACACGAACACCGGAGCTTTGATTTTAATAGTGGCTGTCGAATATGATGGGAGAGAACCGTAATCTAACTGATCACAGACTTCTTTGGCTCGATTCAACTGTTCGAAATATAGATCATCTGTTCCCTGGGTAGTCATCAGCTTGGCCTGTAGTTGTGATTTCATGATAAGTACCTTTCTCATCTCTCTATGGTCGACCAATTCAAACTTCTTGCGTTTACGAATATGACGTTATAGGTTCCTCTCTAACCTACCTGACATACCGGACAAATATCGTACATGCGTGCTTTAACGACAGTATCACCTTTCTTGACATGCTGGTCATTCACTGTATAAACATCACTACATACCAAACACATGTACTCATCAACCCATGTGACTTCAGCCACTTTTTCTATCCTTTCTAGAATATAGCTTGAAGGGGAGAGGCCCTGCACCATAGCAAGACCCCTCCACAATCAAAATATCATTCAACAACGTCGACGTCTATTTGAACTTCGTCGCTCGAAACCTCCGGAAATTCTGCATACTTTTCCTCGAAGGGATTTTCCTGAATAGTGATGTAGGCAGAATCCAAATATGCTTTGATTCCACTATTCATTTCACCATTCTTATCCATAACCTCCCAATGGTATGGATTGATGATGAGATCGACATGCTTAATATAAGCCCAATCAAGAACATTCAGTTCCGACTCATCAAGCGTCGTACGTCCACGATCCGTCAAGACGACCACACGAGGTGGACGGTAACCACGATAACTCACAGCCACAGGCAAGAATATCTTCGGTGCGTCTCCCTCCTCACGAGGCTCCTTGAACTTCACATTCCAGCCAATCTCAGATAACTCCTCGGCTTGCTCCGGATCAAGCAAGACAACGAAGTTTCGTTCTCCGTTTCGATTGTACTGACTTACTTTGCCGGAGAAATTCCTATAATCAATTTGAGCATTCTCCAACATCAAACGTTCTGTGTATACCTTAGCCATTCTTCTTTTCCTTCTTTCTAATCCAAGTTGTCCACTGCTTTTACTTCATCCATAATCTTATCGAATATGGCAAAGTAAGCCTTACCGTCCAATGAGCTATCAGGATTTTTTGGGTTGATCGAAGCTCGTACTGCCTTCAACCCGACAAGACACAAAGCTACTTCATACGCAGTAACTTCTCGTCCTAATATACCCGTCCAGACCTTTGCGATGCGCCAATGGGTAATGACAGCATCACCCCAAACTTCCCCCCGTTCTTTCAAAATATCGTCTACATCTCTCATTAGTTTTTCTTCCTCTTCTTACACAACCAAATATGACGTTTCAACGTATCGCTCGTTGATGAATGGTACGTAATTAGTTTACACCCACACTTCAAATCGTGATGTGTGGTTTTCTTCGTTGGTTTTGGTTCTTGAGCCGGACTCTTCGGACCCAAAGTCATCAAAAGCATTTCGAGCTCATAATCATCCACTGGCTTTGTTACTAACATATCTATTCCTCATCCATTGATGAATTCGTCAACATTACCGAATTGCCCAATTGTTTCGATGGCTTCGTCTACCAACTTTTGGAAGTATGATTTGTCGATCATGTCTTCCTTCTTCAAATATCGAACTGTGTTGGCTTCTAACCAACGATACCCTTTGGTACCAGTAACGGCATGGAAAGTATCATCGCTCTTTCTCAGTAATATACCTCCGCCCGCTCCCGGAACCACAGGGCAGAATACTCCAATGCGTCCTACAAACTTATAATCATGTTCTCCTTCAGGTAGATCTTCATTCATGTCTAAGAATATAGAAGTCTTGACTGATTTCATCAAAGACATGTCTTCGAAAGATATAGGTTCACGTGAGAATAGTGTCTTGAAGACGTATGGCTCTCGGAACTGTGCTCCAACAGCTTTCCACTTCGCTGGAATATCGGGCCCACCACTGAGTGTTTCAGCTACATAGACAGCATCATTCACAAGGCACATCTTCGAGAAAGAGTCTTCCACTTCGAAAATATAGCCATACTTCTTACCGAAATCCTTAACGAATTCGATGATGTGTGGATCAGCATCTGGGATCTTAATGGAATCTGTCTTAATGTGAGCTACAGTATATCCCTGTGCTTGTACAGCTTCTTTAAGATCTATCATGAACAAAGCACCACGCTTTGCCACAATGTTGTCTACATTTCGAATATCGCGGAAAGGATTCGGGAACTTAGCGCTTGTAAAACCATAAACACTGTTGATGACAATCTTTAGTGCCTCGGACAAGGCTGTGGCATCAGCCTCATCTTTCAAATATGGTTCGAAAGCACCATCTAGGTATTCCGAAGCTTTCTTGTAGTCTCTGTGTTTGATTGCTATACGAGCATCTTTTAGTTCAGAGAACTTTTCAGTATATGGACCAAACAACTCCAACACTTCAATAGTAGTTGGATGCATTGATGCAATATCGAGAACGATCACATTGTGATAAATTCCTGGTTCCGCATAGACATACCCACCTTCGCCAGTAATCTCACCTTTATAAGTACTCTTACCAAAGTCATACTCATAACCAGGAAACTCCTCAGACAAATCTTTGTAGTTAAAACTCCCCTGAGGGTTTTTGTTGTTTCCAAATATGATCTTCGTGGTATGCGATCGAGTAGTGTCATTAATAGACAACCCGCTCAAGGATGCTAGAATCTGTCGAGCAATATAGTCTTGTTTACGAGCATTGAAGACAGCTTCCGTCGCAAGTACGTCATTATCACAATACTCAGCAACCTGTTCCCATTTGTCTTCAGGTACAGGTTCATCCCATGGAATATCCAGTTCCATGTGTCGAATACCAAGATCAACTTGCCACTTTTTCAGAGACTGTTTCTTCGAAGAAAAATCATACACGTCAGCATGTGAAACATTCCACGCTGAACCAAAGTGGGAGTTCTCTCTGTCTCCGTCAATGATTCGCTGACTGAGTTGGAAGATCTCTTCTGTACTGTATCCCAAATATCGCGCCATAAGAATGTGATTGTCATAGCGTCGATTATTGAACCCAACCAGCTTCATCTGAAGTAAAGCGCCTACAGCTTCGGGCGTGGGATTAAACATGTGAACTAGTTCGCTATCTTCTCCAGCAAACTTCCATGAAATATAGAATAGGTTCGGATAAACCTCAACATCGAAGAAAACTAGTTCATCGTGAGATGCTTCTGGGATGAGATGTGATTCCACACCATCGAAATCTGTAATATCATGTGACTTGAACTTCATCTTAGAAACTTTACGAACACAATACTCAGCTTGGTTGGTGCTATTGACTGCAAACGCTAATATAGCAGGACGCAAATCACTGACATCATACTCAACACCAGATTCATAAGCATCCTCTAAGATCTTGAATATGAAGTCCACACTGGGTTTTGTTCCTGGATGAATCTCCTTTCGAAGGTTACGGGTGATTAGATCTCTCACCCCCTTCTCGCTAGTCATTCTTTTCTCATCTAACACTTTTGTCTCCTTTTCTTTCAACGGGAGCCCGCTAGATATCGTTGCTATCGGAACCCCATTCGAAACAGTAAACTTTCTTCTCAATGAACTGTTTCCAGTATAGACTTTTACTTCTATACCATCCTTATCAAATACCGGAGCTAGGTCTTTAGGATCCCCTCCATCCCAAATATAGTGTAAGTGCACTCCTTGTCCGCTTTTGCTGAATTCAGAATATGTTGGTGGCCACTTAGAGGCTGCCTCCAAATTCTTAACGGCGGATTTTTTACCAAACTCATCTTTCAGATCAAAGTCAATCACAATATGGTTTTCGGGAACTTGAACATAGTGTAATCGACTAGAATCAAGATCTTTCAGTGTGGTTTCAACATTCCTCCAAGCCTTCGCCGGGCTACCATCTTCTTTCGCATACTGAGCAGGACAATCAGCACATTCCAAATATAGAAGGTCTTCGTCGCTATTCAAGACTACAGACAAAGGTTTACTAAGTTCTGGTTTTACATCCAATAGTTTCTCCTTCAAGAAACCTTCGAAGTAACTCCGTTGATCTTTCCCATCAACTCTTTTTCGATTGTGAAACTCTTTGAAGTAATTTCGAAGTTCATCACGAAACTTGTATCGAGGCAAGACGTTTGGGATTCTAGTATCCTCACAGTATTGCTGATACAACGCAAAGGCTCGCTTGAGAGGGATGCCATTTTCACTTGAGAAAATATCGAAATGATCCTCAACAAAATTGAAGAAGACATCCGTTTGGAACATCATTGCTCGAGGTTCATAGGTATTGTAGTACTCCGAACCAAGTGTTCGATAAATATTGATACACTGATTAGCAATCTGTCCCAATTCAAAGTTGATCTGAGCCATAAGAGATTGATACTTAGTCATCGGAACACGTTTACCCGTTGGATGCACATCAATCAAACGACGAATGATACCAGACTTCGCATCTGTGATCTTCACAGGTTGATTCGTACCCATGAATAAGAACGCGTTAAATCTAGCTGTGTAAGCCGATTTAAATTTCTCATTCACCGTCATCTCTTCATGAGATATGATCGAATTCAACTTGGTGTTATCTAAAATCTGCGAGAGATCACCATCGTGTTGAATAGCTACTAGTGGATTATTGCGAAACATTTCCATAGCAAACGCATTGTTAACACCAGAGAGAGCTTTAGCATCAAAAGCAACATAGTAACCTTCAAATATCTTTTGTATGATGTTCAGAACTGTGGACTTACCTGTTCCTGCCGATCCATACAAGACTAGGAACTTTTGAATATCCTTTCCGTCTCCAGATAGAATAGCCCCCATGGCCCATTCAATCTTCTCCCTTTCCTCGGGAGCATAAAGAACAGACATGAGTTCGTTGAAAGCTTTTGGCTCTCCTTCCTCCAGAGAATATGGAACTCGCTTAGATGCATAATCATCTTTGCGTACAACTGAATTCTCGAAAGTAATATAGTTATCCATCGCTATAGCTGAATCTGACAACAACGATACATAATGCTTGAATGATTTCCAAGCATTCGATGAATAATCAGAAACTTTCTGCTGAACTACTAGTCCTTGGTTGTTTAGACTCGGGTTGTTGTTAATATAATCTCGTACTTTACGATCTATAAGTATTGGTACCAAATACTCATCAGTTGACCACAAACCCGCTTCTTCATCCCAAATAGCATAGAAGGCCTTGCCTCGAACCATCAAGTCTTTACTACGAATAACCTTAAAGTCCGGACCAACTTCGATTATGGTTTGACCATCGCGCTTCCGTTCCTTGACTTGGATACTAACAAAGTCCACGAAACCTCCTTTCTAATTACCAGTACGTTCTAAAATATAGCTATTGAGTTGTCCCCACAACTCAAGTCCTCTTTGATCCTCCTCAGGTCTCTGTAATGGAAAGAATCCGCCATAACCATCAGCGTCATAGTCTCGATTGATGATTCGATTAAGAATATTGTCAACATGTGATGCTGAAGCAAAGTCTGCCAAATATCGCTTGTCATGAAACCGATCAAGACCGGTGTTTGTTAAGAGAATCGCAAACCAATATGCAGGATCTTCGCTTTCATCGCTCATTTCGAAACCAAGTCGGTAGGCTAGCCCAACCATAAGTTCGAGCATGTTGACTCCAGTAGCAAATTCGATGTTTCCACCGAATTCGTTACTAAAAACCTCTCTCAAATATAGACCATCATTAGCTCTATTGTCATCATTAGGAACAACCCAGGAAAATTCTTTGTTGAACAACTGTAAAAGAAGATGCCAAAATATAGATTCTTCACTCAAAGGATCGAAACCAGCTTGTGCGGATAACCACATCAAGTATTCCCATTCGACATCTCGATCTATTATCATCCAACTCTCCTTTCTTGTTTTACATTATGATGACTTCAAAGACTCGATGTTGCTTGTGGTTCTGAACAAATATGGAATCATCAGCGCCTGGGACTTCGCCATGTACAAGTTCCCTTAGATAATCCATCGCCTGCGTACCAACCGCCTCATGTCCTGGAATCGCCAGAGGTCTATTATGAACATCCAAGAAACTTTCATCGTTTCCGTTATAGAATATCGTTTCAAGGGGCCAATCCCCAAAGTTTTCAGTGTATTCTTCTTCGGAGATAATTACATAGGCTATGTTATGAATTTCTCGGTCACCCAAGACTTCATTTTCATATGCCTCACACTCTTCTTCTGTTAGTGCCATGCAATCACTCGGATCATTTGGATCCATGCCGTACATCGTCTCCTCTTCAATCCCTCTTAGTTCTTCGTTGGGCTCTTCTCTTTGTGTAAAAGTCTCATCTGTCATGTATTTAGAATACCCCCGAGGATCCACGTGTGAATCTTTTTTTGAAGGGGTGTAGTTTTTGACGACAGTTACTTTTTCAACTACATCTTCTTTAACATCAACACTCGATGTTGCTTTTGCCATTTTCTCATCAAAATATAGTCGAGCTTTAGCTATCTCCTCTTCGACTATAGTTTCATACTTGGTCTTGGTGAGGAGGTAGGTTACAGTCGAGCCGACCAATAGCCCGACTGCTCCCCAAATATAACCTCTCATTCTTCTTCAATCTTGTCGTAGATGACTCCATCGACATTGAAGTCAAGCAAGATGCTTCGTTCATGACCGTTCACAAACATCCTCTTAGCTGGGTCATGCAAATCATAGATGCCGAAACTAATGTGGTTATCACCACCGTTGTTCAACTTCCACCCAACAACTTGACCTGCTTTAGAACGAGGCAAACCCAAGGCATCATAAACTTCATTCAAGAATACATGACCGTGTGCAATCAAACGGTCATTGAAATATGATTCTTGATGAGCCAAGAAAGTTTGGTTGTACATGTCCTGTTTTTGCCACTGAGTAGAAAACTCATCAAAGAATCTTGCATAAGGTGATGCACCTTTTATGATAGGTTTGTACTCAACCACCTTTTCTTCTTTGATTGACCCATCTTCCTTCTCAACCTCTTTGGTTGTTTCTTTCTTCAAGAAATTAGCCAAACGGAAGTCTGTATCTTCTCCGAATTCCTCACGAACACGTTCGCGATACTTAGAATATGCAACAGACATTGTTTGATACGCAGCCATGATAGCAACATTGCGATCACGAAGGATCTTGTTGGAACCAAGGAGTGCTGCAATGGACAAGCTTCCCAAAATAAGGGATGGCGCATACAACTTTATCACACGAAGCGAAAACATGGCATATGTCTTTGTCATGTTCTTGTTGTGATCGAATTTCGAGTCCTTCTCATCATCGAACTCAGCTTTAATCCACTCGATTTCGTCTTCGAGACGAAGGAGCTCTGCTTCAAATTTTGTCGAAGAACGAGCAGTCAGAATATTGGTTCCAACGAAACCAACAATTCCAGCTCCTAATAGAATTTCGGGACTAGCTTTCTTCAGGGCTAGTGCCGCATTACCTAGTTTCGGACCAACAGTTTTTGCTACTGTTGAAAATATAGCTTTCATTTTCTTTCCTTCTAATCGATCGGGGTTGCTTTAGGGAGTTCTATGTAGTATCCACCACCAGATGCACGTTCGATTCGCGCATGAGCCAATGATGTCCATCCCCACTTATTATCAGTGTATGAACCAGTCTTGCCGATCATTTCATAATAATCAGCGACCGTTGCATGCCCATACTGATCAATAAGCATTCTCAGATTGAACAAAACCTCTTCTGCCTCTACTCGAGAGGGCAGCCGGTAAATATCCATCGAGTTTCGCTCAATAGGTTGACTATAACCCATTCGCATAGTCATAGGAGAACTATTGTACCTTCTGGCTGTGGATATAGAACTGTAGTTCACTATACCCCCGGGTTGAGGCCTGCGAGGAGATTCCTCTCCCCACATAGCTCGCTCAAGCCCTTTTGTGCCAGCATCATAGATCATGTTTTTCACAGAAGGAGCAAGAACTCCTTCTAGAATATAGGTGAAAACGCCGGAGAGGTTCTCTCCTGAGAAAACATTGCGAAACATTCGTTTAATTCCCGACGGTTTTTCAATCAACTCACCTTCGGTAATTTTTAGAATGATCTTCTCCTCGGAGTCCTCTTCTTTAGACTTCATGCTGTTCGAAGGGAATTCTTCTTTCGTCATGAATATAGATCCTACTCTTTGTCGCGCAGTTGCTTCAACTCCGCCATTAATTCGTCAGCTTCCTCCAATAATGCCTCAGTGTCTCGCACCGTTCCTTCAGAGATTTCTCCTGAAATAAAGGAAGAGATCATTACATTACCGACAATGGTGACGATCTTATCGATCGGTCCTGCAACTGGTACAAAAGCACTCAATGTCTTACTGATGACGTGCCCGACAGCAATAGTTGATACCACACGAAGACCTAGTTTTTGATTGTCCGAGAGCTTAGCCATGATTGTTACCCTTTCGAAAAATATATGAAGAGTGATTCTCTTCATAATGCTCTGTGTTTATTTTACGATAAATATAGGCAGGGAGTGCTGTCAAACACTCCCCACCTACAAAACCAACTTAGTCGATCACTTTCTGCGTAGACTTGATGTATTCGATAGCCTTATCGTAGCTACCGTGCTCATCCTTGAGTCGTTCGACTTCCTTCATCCAACGACGAGGCATGATCGAGTCTAGGAAGTTCTCCATCGCTCCATCTTCTTCCATCAAATTCATGATGAGAGCTGCATACGCTGGAGAGGTCTTGAACAAACGGAAATGTTCAGGGTTCTTATCGATGTTACGACCGTCATCTGTCGCAATACCATAAGATTGTCCGATAATCCGTTCGAGTTCTCGATAGACGGCAGGACCATTCTCAGCCTTAGCAATGCCTTCTAGCATTGAATCGAACCCACCAGGAACTTCATTCTGAAGATTAATCAATTCAGCTTCAGTGAGGTTGAAGTCAAAGACTTCCTCACGTTCAACGCCGTTAAGATCTTCGTACTTTACTTTCTTGCGCAACATAAATGCATTCTCTTTCTGTTAGTTACGGTTGTAACGATTGAATGGTAGATTGTCAAAGGCAACAACTACACAGGATTGATCATCGGGTGTCAATGCACTACTAAAATGCAACCTACATGGCACATCGGTATCCCACCCAAGAGACTCTCCAATACCGATACCATCCAAATCAAGCGCTGAATAATATTCATTCAGAGATGCTTCGCCTGTTTGGAATATGTTTTCGTTCACGTCATTCATTGCTTTGCGAACGCGTTCCATTGAAGAACGAAAATATCGACCACTCAATCCATCCTTAAAGAGGGTGGTTCCGTTTCGAGTGTCGATGATTTCCGTTTGGATTGGTGGTTCGTTGGAGACAGAGTCTTGAGCCATGGCTTCAATAATCTCGTCACCTTTCTCCTTTCCAAATTTTTCTTCAACTTTCTCTTTATACTCAGAATATAGCTTATCTGTCATAGTATAAGCACCTAGAAGTGCAGCACTACGATTCAAGTTGATCTTGTGGGCATAGAATATAGCTCCGATGGTTAATACACCAGAGATAGCTGTGGGGAGAAAATCTTTCCATGTGAGAACAAAAGTTTCACTGAAGCTGATGTGAATATCTTCCACACTAAGTTGTTCGTCTTCACTCAATACGCTATTTCGCATTTGCGCTACTTCAAATCGAAGCTTCTCTATCTTCTTGTGCGCTTTTGGTGTAGCTTTGACTGCCAATATAGTTGTGGTCACTACACCCACAGCACCAGCACTAGACAATATCGTTGGTGCATGTTTCACAACTAGTTTGTTGATCGTATTGATATGTTGCGTGATGTTCAAGTTCATTTTTCTATCCTTTGTTTTAGAAAAAGAGAAGCCCAGTGTTTTACACTGAGCTCCCCCTCTGATGAGTTAGTCGAGTACAATTCCGTCTACGTCAATGACTTCAATCTCGTCTTCGTCATCGTCTTCGCTGGAGTTACCGATTGCGAGTCCAATAGCAAAACCTACTAGCAAACCGAGACCGCCTACAGCTCCCAACAAGTAGTGTTTGCGACGTTTCCAAATCGCTTGTTCCTCTTGTAGGGCCTTTAGATCCATCTCGATTCTCTCTAGTCGAGGTGCTTGCTGATGAACATCAATCGTTTCTTCAGCGCTAACAACTTCCTCAAACTCTTCTTGAGTAGCCATCATTATTCTCCTTTTTCTAATCGATTTCCTCTTCGTAATAGGATGTGTTAATTCTACGAACTATAAAGGTAATTCTAACTGAACACCTTGCTTAAGTTCTTCTTTCACATTAGCTCGCCACTTCTTAACGAACATGATCAAGAAAGATAGCACCCGTTCTCCTTTCGAAAAAAAATGGGAAGAGAGAAAGAAGTGCCTCGGGAGACTATTGTAAGTTAACTCCGGAGGAAGAAGTTCTTTCGAACTTCAGTTCTTTCCTCTTCATAATAGGATGTGTTAATCCTACGAGGAAAAAGAATATAGCCCGTGTTAGGGGCTATAGTTCTTTCTAAGATGATTCATCAGAATCATTCAAACGTTGTCGAAAACGAAGTATCTCTAATTTGTATAGAGCATCTATTCGTTCTTGATTTCGATAAACCTTCTTGCGAAGATTAATCATACCCAAGAACAAGTCGATGACTAAAAATACAAATAGAAACATCGAAATCCGCTTTAACGTTTTCATTTTTCTATCCTTTCCTCTTCGTAATAGGGTGTGTTATTCATACGAAAGG
>ERZ1032852.181-NODE-181-length-17635-cov-6.326849_pt1 | contig 17635 bp, 7 predicted proteins | sample MGYA00516689_ERZ1032852 | MGnify/ENA primary metagenome ERZ1032852 (study PRJEB33719, sample SAMN04262499) | wastewater metagenome | biome: rural village; feature: composting latrine chamber; material: composting feces with ash | place: El Salvador | collected...
GCGGCGTTTATCTTCGAACTCGAGGGCACTTCGGGTCTCGCGGCATTACCGTCCTCGCCATTCTTAGTCAGCGCGTAAAAGACGCTGGTAGATTTGAATGATGACGAATATATGGTGGGTGAATCAGCAGGGTGCGCCTGGAGACCCAGTCGTCTGGGCGCCGTTGGAGAACAGTCAAGGGCGACCACTCGCACACTGGCTGTCTATTGGTGAGGCTCGCGTGGGCGACGTTGTCCTGAATTACACAGACAAGCGGATCGTTGCGATAAGCAGGGTGGAAGCAGGACCAGAGATAATCCCAGACCCGTGGGAGCGGGACGAAAATCTGCTTGGGACGGCGCTCGTTCTGGATGTTGCACTTCTCGAGACCCCGATCGAAAGAGACCAGATACCGCTGGACGTTCGAGAACGTGATTCCAAACTTGGAGGTCCGTTCATAAAGTCAGGTCGAAGTGTCAAGCAAGGATACTTCTATCCTGTCGGACAAGAACTCTGGGATGCGATCCTCGCGATCAGGCCGGAAATCCCTCACCTGTTGAGCGAGGAGTCCGTGAACGCCGTTGGTGAGGGTCGTGACGACGGACCTGTGAGTGTCAGTGAGGGAGGCTTCGCGGAGGAATCCTTCGAACTGGATGGCCCAACTGATTTAGTCGCAGAAACTATCGTTCGGCGGGAGCAAGCCCAGCTCCGTGCGGAACTGTTGAACGGTGCAACAGAAGCGCAGTGTGGGATTTGTGGGCGGACGATGCCGGCTCGGTATCTTCGTGCCTCGCACATCAAGCCGCGTGCGCTGGCATCCGAAACTGAACGGCTCGACAGCGACATCATGATGCTCAACTGCGTGCTGGGATGCGATCAAGCTTTTGAATGTGGAGATATCGTCATCAACGAAGAAGGACTTATCACTCTTCGCGACCCGGAGGATTGGTTCCTTCAAGCGATTTTCGGAGCTATGGAAGACACACGAGCACCCGCGTTCAACGAAGCCAACGCAAAATACTTCGCAGCAAAGAATGAGTCTCTGCGCGAAGACAATCTCTGAAGCAACCCCGCCGCAGAGCATAGTCGGACATCAACCCGCCTTCGATTAGCCTACAAATGAACAACGGGCCTTGAGAGGGATGCAACGTGGCAACGACGTGGTTGATCAGGAACAACAAGCTCGATGAAGAGTTGGAGAGCGGTTCCTTCGTATCTATTGGGTGGGATGAGATTCCCGATCTGAACCAGATCGACAATGACAAGGAATCACTGACCAAATACTTGAGCGACCTCAATCCCAACGACAGCCTCAACAAGATCGGATCCGCAGTGGGGACGCTAAGAAGCTTCCACTCCCGGATGAAAGATGGCGACGTCGTTATTGCTCCATACGACAACGGTCAGCACTTCCGCGTCGGTGTTGTGGATGGCGATTACTACTTTGACCAGGACGCGCCGCTTCATAAGCACAGGCGGAGGGTGCGGTGGGGATCCACTTCAGTCCCAAAGACGGGGCTTAGTCCTACAGTTCAGAACGGACTCCGGAACATCTCGACGCTCTCCAGAGTGAACCAGGGACAAGAACTCTTCGAAGCCTTGGCTCACGGCAGCGAGGACACATTGGTTGCAACGCCAAGCCTGCCGGAAACAAACACTTGGCTGGTTGGCGCAGTGCTCGGTGGAGAGGACTACACAGAACAGTTTGTCCGCGAAGGTCAATGGCGTCTAACCGACGGACTGAACGAAGAGACTGCGGACATGAAGGAAGGCGACAAGATCGCGATCAAGTCCACCTATGTCCGAAAGTATGGTCTGTCGTTTGAAAACAGCGACCTTCCTGTTTCCTGCATGAAAATAAAGGCGCGAGGCACTATCTCCAAAGTCCATGACGATTATGTCAGCGTGGATTGGGACTCTGGTTTCGAGCCGAAAGAATGGTACTTCTACACGAACCAACAAGCCGTCTGGAAACTGAATCCGGCCAAAGAAAATGCCCGAGAACTCTATGAGTTTATTTTCGACGGTGCGCCACAAAACTTGGACTCTTTCCTTGCGCAGGATGCTTGGGCTCGTTATAAGGAAGCGGCAGAAATCTCGCCGATAATGCAACCGGATACGCACAGTTTCCGCGTTGCTCGCCCCTCAGCAGCGCCCATCTACGAGGCTGCGGACAAATGGCGCCATGCGCTGATAGAAGGCAAATCGTTGTTCAGCGGCGAACCGTTTGACTATCAGCGGGCGGTGGCCGACCTGGTCTCTCACTTCACCGAAAACCCTCTCACGGACGGGCGAAGCTTCATGGCGAAATTGAAGGAACAACTTGGGCCGTCCTCAACCGCTGCTGTCCAACTGGCTTCGGAACTTCTCTACATGTACTTCTTACCTGCGGCCCCGAGGAGCATCGGGAAGAACTCTAAGCTCGGCCAGCTCAACACCATTTCGAGTTGGAAAGAAGACGCGGTCCCAGTTCCTGAGAGCCTTCAGGCAGCGCTGGACAGCGGCATCGCCGTGGTCGGCACAATTTACAACACGCGCCGTTGGGAGATGCTTAACTACCTGATCCGCTTCACGGAGACCATCGCGGCGCTGTCACGTGGAGAGCGAGAAACCTCTCTTACAAACTGGGATGACTACAAAAAGTTGGTCGCCAAGCTGGACGAGCAAACGGTGTGGTCCGTCCGGTTCTTGCTAGAGCATGTTCTTTTCCCCGACCTTGCCCTGCCCAGTTCTAGCCGTGACGATCGGGAACGGCTCACGGAAGTGTTCGCCGACGAGCTTGAGGGGAGCGAGAACGTCAACGACCTTCGCCTGGTCCTGATTCCGAACCTCCGCTACGGAGAGCAGTATGAGATTGCTCCGTACTACGCGCCTCTCCGCTACGGGTGGAAGGAGCCCGACGCTGAGCTCGCTCTGTGGTCCGAGTGGGCGCTGTTTGTTGACGATGAACAAGGCGAATCCAAGACGGACACTGACGGGGAAGAGACCGCAGTTCCGCCGAGCACGGATCTGCCAAACGCCCTTTCAACTTTGACTCTGATCTCCAGTCCGGCTGCCCGGCAGATCGAACAGTGGGCACGAGAGAACCGTGAAAGTGTGGACCAACTCCTCTCCGATGCCACAGGACTGGGTCTCGAGCGCTTCACTGATCTTTTGGCCGAGCAGGTCGGATACCAAGGCTCAACTGACGAGTGGATTGAGGCGGCCAGCGCCATCTACGCCACTTTGGATCCGCGAGCACCACGATTCTTCCGCTCGGGCATCCCCGTGATTCGTGGTCAGCTCAGTTCGGTCTCGAAGCAGCCAGGTGCGTCTCCAGGCGAGCAGGTCATCGCTCTGAACGAGGGCTTAGACGGCTTGTCGTACCAAATGTTGCAAGAGCAGGGTGTGGATCTTGATCGTCGTCGCACCGCTCGACTAGTGCAGACAGTAGTTGAGCTGGATCCCGCGAATACAAGTTGGGATGAGGCGCAACAGACGGCGTTCTTGGACTGGCGAGAGGGGCGGAAGTTGGTCTCCCCCTATGCGACATCCACGAAACCCTTGAGTGAAAAAGGAAGCGGCCCTGAATCTGGAGAAAAGCCAGAAGCCGTTACTGACTCGGCGACGGACCTGAAGACCACGCCCAAGCCTGGGCCAAAACCACCACAGACATTGGAAGAACTGGCCAAGTCTTTGTCGTTCACTTCTGATGAGAGCCTTGAGTGGCTTAAGGAAACCCGGGATCTTCTGCAGGACAGGAAGCAGATGATCTTGCAGGGCCCACCGGGAACAGGCAAGACGCATTTGGCGCGGCAACTCGCACTGTTCTTGGCGAAAGATAACGACAAAGTCACGACGGTCCAGTTCCACCCGGTGACCTCCTATGAGGATTTCGTGCAGGGACTGCGGCCGAACCCAGAGGATCCCAGTCGCTTCCACGTGCATCCAGGTCCACTGTTAAAGGCTGCTAAACAGGCGGCTGACGATTCTCCGGACCAGTACCACGTCCTGATCGTTGATGAGATCAACCGGGCGAACCTTCCCGCTGTTTTCGGTGAACTCTATTTCCTACTGGAATACCGGGATGAAGCCATTACGTTGAATTACGGCGATCAGTTCTCTCTGCCACCAAACCTCCTCATAATCGGAACAATGAACACTGCTGACCGGTCGATTGCGGCAATCGATGCAGCACTTCGTAGGCGGTTTGTGATCCGTGATCTTCGGCCGGGAGAAATCCCGTTGTCCGATGTCTTGGATAACTGGCTTGCGAAGCAAGACGATGATCTTGATTGGCTGGCAGATGTGCTTGCGCTGGCTAATGAGCGAATCAACGACCGTGATCAACACGTTGGCCCCAGTCACTTCTTGCGGACCGTTATGACTGAGCAGTGGGCGCGGCGCGCTTGGGACCACACGGTGATGCCGATGTTAGAAGAACACTTCTACGGTCAGCCGGACCGCATTGAGAGCCTTCGCTTTGACGCGCTCAAGTCCGCCGTTCTGAAAACTGACGATGATTCTCCCGCTGAATGAGCACCGTCCAAGCCGTCCAGTTGCTCTGACCGAAGCTCAGCTGAAGGGGCTCCAAAGGTGGTTCAATGCTGCCCTCGTCCCTACGGGAGATGGCCACGTGGTCGTCACGCCTAGCAACATTGTGGGAGCCGTTCGGGTAGATGGGCTGGACATCGTCGTTCAGCCCAAATTGCCGATCGCTCGGCTCCTTACGATCATCGCCGAAGCAGCATACCCATACGGTTGGAAGGGCTTGGACACTGCGGGGTTGTCTACCCATTCCCTTCCGGACGCGGTGGCGGCACTCTTCGCTCAATCCTGCCTACGCACCTTCGAGCAGGGCGTGCTCCACTCCTATCGGCGTGAAAAGCAGCGTTCAGCGTTCGTGCGTGGCCGCATGCATGTTGCCGAGTATCAGCGCTCCCCTATGCCCCTTCCGATCCCGGTAACGGCTGGCGTGTTCGATACAGACAATCGTGAAAACCAGGTACTGCGTGCAGCCCTGGATCGGGTACGAACATCTCTCCTCGTATCCGAGGACACGCGCATTGCTGCACAGCGGGCGTGGCGGGCAGTCTCGGACACAACCGTTTTGCGTGACCCGTTGGCTGAGGCCAACAAGATCATTTGGGACCGTCGCAACCTCTACTATCGCGGCGCTGTCTCCCTGGCGGAGATGATCCTGACGGCGGGTTCGGGAGCGAACCTCGCGGGCCAAACAAGCACCCATGACGTTCCCGGGTTCATTCTCAACATGCCAGACGTCGTGGAGCAATGGGTGCGCTCACGGCTCCGTGCTCACTGGGACTTGGACCAGTCACAGATGCCCGATAGTTGGGGCGGAAGGCTGTGGCTGGATAAGGGTCGCGACTTCATGCTCAAGCCTGACCTGGCGGTGCGGTCCGGAGGTGAGTGGCGGTTCATCGGGGATGTGAAGTACAAGGACTTCACGGAAGGGCCTCGGACGGCTGACGTCTATCAACTGGTGAGTTACTTGACTGCGACAGGAATGGGCGCGGGAACCCTCGTCTACGCGGGCACTGCCGGCAACGATCTGACCGTGAAGACGTCCAAGGGCGGGATGGACCTGAAGATCGTCTCGGTGGATTTGTCGCAGCCGGACCCCGGCCGGGAATTGCTTGAGAAGGTCAAGAGGCCCAGCCTGGTTTAGGGATGCCTGGGTTTGTCGGAGTGGGTTGCTACCATTTCCTGGTGCCGCAGAGGCGAGCAACCGCAACAGTTTTGGCAGGCGCAGAAATGCTGAGGTGGTCAGTTCGCGCTATCTGCGAAACCGCAGGGGTTGCCGTGGCCGGCAGGCCGTATAACAGTCGTTCACAACGTAGGATCACATTATGTCGAACCCGCTGGATGCAGCCGTACCCTTAGGAGGACGGCCGGTCGAGACTGGCGCGGGAGTGCATCTGCAATGAGTGAACTGATGCCCGCTATCGAAGCGGAAATGATTCGTGAGTCCATAACTGGTTACTTGACGACGACGTTTGCGTTGACGGATGAGGCTGCGAATCTTGAACTTGGGCATTTCTTAGAAGATCCCTCCAATGGGATTTTCAAGGGGCCGTTTGTGCGCACGCGGCTCCCCTTCCGGGCCGCGGACGATGATGGTGTTGAGGTGCTGGAGTGGCAGTCCGACATCAAACCTTATGGGCATCAGTTGGCGGCGTTTCGCCGGTTGGCGTCTCGGGTGGAGGGGAAAGATGTACGGCCTCGGCCGACCCTCGTAACTACGGGAACCGGGTCGGGGAAGACGGAAGCATTCCTCTACCCGATTCTTGACCACGTTCTGCGTGCCAGGCGGCGTGGGCAGGCCGGGATCAAGGCTCTGATTCTGTATCCGATGAACGCTCTGGCCAATGACCAGGCGCAAAGGATCGCGGAGTTGCTGACGACGGACCCGCGGCTTGCCGGTATTCGGGCGGCGATTTACACGGGGCAGCAATCCAGTCAGCAGTCCGTGGTGAGTAAGAAGGGGCTGATCAACGACCGTTACGCGATTCGGGAGAACCCGCCAGACATCCTGCTCACGAACTACAAGATGTTGGATCAACTGTTGCTGCGCAGCCAGGACCAGATTCTGTGGAAGGCAAGCGCGGAGTCCCTTCAATACCTCGTTCTGGATGAGTTCCACACGTATGACGGCGCGCAGGGGACGGACGTGGCGATGTTGCTGCGTCGCCTGGGGATGGCGTTGAAGCAGTATCAGGACGAGGATGCGCTGACTGAGGAAGAGCGTTCTCGGCCGCTGGGCAAGGTGACGCCTGTGGCTACCTCGGCGACGATGGGCGACGAGGATCCCACCCAAATCATGGGTTTTGCAGAAACCGTATTCGGGGAGGAGTTCCCTGTTGAGGCGGTGATTGGCGAGACCCGCATGTCCATTGATGAATGGATTGGGGATGCGCCGGAGGTGGTGGGTGACCTCGGAATCGAAATGATCTCGACCGCCGATGCAGACGGTCTTGGATACGCCGCGGAACTGAAGGATTTAGGGCAGCGACCTGAGCCCTCTGCGTTGTTGGAACTGACGCTGCGACACTTGGTCCGGCTTGAAGGTTCGAAGTGGTCCTGGGAAGAACTGTTGGAAGACCCGCAAAAGCAGGCACTGGTTCTGCGGGGCAGTCCGATAGTCAGGGACCTTCTTGAGCGCACACAGAATGCGGTGTCGCTGCTGGATCTCCCCGATTTGCTGCTGCCGGCTTCGATGCGAACGAACCGCTCCTGGGTCCACCGAAAGGAAAGTTGGCAGGCGTTCTTCCGGGGCGTGATTTCAACCCTGGGGCACGTGCGTGCTGAAGTTGGGCGCACGTTCGTCTCTGTGGAGGTTCACTACTGGCTTCGGGAACTTTCCAGGATCGACCGGACCGCTGCGTCGGAACCTCAATTCTCTTGGACCGACGACGGAACCGTGAAAGACGCCGAGGGAGCAGAGGACCGTCCCCGCTTCCCCGCCATTTACTGTAGGCAGTGTGGCCGGTCGGGGTGGATGGTCAAGATGAACCCGGTCGGCGAGGATCACGAGCAAAGTGACGACACCATCCGCCGCGAAAAGATGCGAGGACGGTCGCGAGTCCGCCCCGTCATTCATGCCGCCATCGAAGGGCAACTGGTTGAGGACCAGGATCTCTCCATCGACGGTTTCTCCTGGTGGGAGGTACGCGGGCACAGGTTTGAGTCGCACGTCGATGACTACAACTCCGATGAGTTCCGGGACGGGTGGATCATTCCTGTCCTCGTGAACAAAGGGCGCGATGCGGACAAGGAAGACAAAGAGGACGTTTGCCCGGCGTGTAAGCAGGCGGACTCGATTAGGTTCCTCGGCTCTCGGGTAGCGACGCTTTTGTCGGTCTCGCTTTCAACACTGTTCGCGGCTGAAGGTTTGGGGGACGAGGAGAAGCGGGCCCTCGTCTTTTCCGACTCCGTTCAGGATGCGGCGCATCGGGCGGGGTTCATTCAGTCTCGGGCTCACGCGTTGACGATGCGTTCTGTTTTGGCCGAGGGGATCGGTCCGGAAGAAATGACGCTTGAAGAACTTGTTTCAAGCGTCGTTGAGCAGGCGGGTGATGACCCGGTTCGCAGGTATCGGTTGCTGCCGCCCGAGGTGGCGGACCGTGAAACCTTTGAGCCGTTCTGGAATCCGAAGGGAACGACTCCGCAAGCGCGGAGGAGGGCTCGCGGACGCGTGCAGGATCGACTGTCTTTCCAGGCCGCGTTGGAGTTTGGGACGCAGTCAAACATTGGTCGCACCCTGGAACTGACCAGCACTGTCAGCGCCCATGTTGAGGCAGGTGAGGAACCGCTGCTGAACGCTGTGGCGGAGCGTGCGTTGTCCTCCGCGGGTTGGCAGACGCAGTTCGGGGACACCGCCGGGGAATCTGGCGGAAGGACTAGCGGGGAGCCTGGCGGAGGAACTAGCAGAGAGACTGCCGGAGTTACCCGCGAGGAGCAACTGCGGAAGGATCGGGTGGCGTGGGTCCGAGGGGTCCTCGAACACATCCGCACCGCCGGCGGAATCGACCACAAGTGGCTTGAGCGTTACCAAATCGAAGATGGGAATCGGTACTTCATTTGGGGTGGTCGGAACCGCGCGGACGGGATGCCGGCGTTCCCGGTTGGCAGGAAGGCGCCAGCGTTCCCTCGCGTCGGTGGCGGGAGTGTGAAGGGGGAACTGGACTCGGTAACAACCCCTCGTTCCTGGTACGCGCTGTGGACGGCGAAGCAACTGGAAGTGCCGGACGGGGATGGTGGTCGCCTGGCCGCGGCACTGTTGAAGGAACTTGCTGATGAGGGGCTGTTGACAACCCGCCGAACCAACGCGGGGGCCACGGTTTATGGGCTCGCACCCTCGTCGGTGATTGTGCGCAGCATTGACCTGGAAGACATCCGCGGCGGCAAGGTGATGTTGGAATGCGACACCTGTTCTCGCCTGCTTCCTGGCAGCACGGAGGTGGTCGACCAACTTGACGGCGCGCCTTGCATGTCGACGCGGTGCCAGGGGCGGATGTGGCGCAAGCCAATGGACGAGGGGTTCTATCGGACCCTCTACCGTTCCTCATCCATGCGCAGGTTGGTGGCGCGGGAACATACCGGGCTCCTCGAAGATAAAACTCGTTTGGAGTACGAGGACGCCTTCAAATCTGCTGCCACCGACCCCTCTGCACCGAATGTTTTGGTTGCCACTCCGACGTTGGAGATGGGGATCGACATCGGGGACCTGTCGGCTGTCTACTTGTCGTCGTTGCCAAAATCAGTCGCGTCGTATGTTCAGCGGATTGGGCGTGCGGGCCGGCTGAATGGCAGTTCTCTGGCGGTGACGTATGCGCGGGGGCGAGGGGCGAACTTGCAGAAGGTCCTCGACCCGCTTTCCGTGATTGACGGCGCAGTGGTTCCCCCAACGACGTACTTGGGGGCGGAAGAGATCCTGCGGCGCCAGTATTTGGCGGCGGTGATGGACTCTTTGGCGAGGGATCCTCGGATCACCGCTCCGCGTAGTGCAACACAGGTGATGGCGGGTGTTGGGGAGGACTCGTTCCTTGGCCACGTGATCGAGGTTGGCGAGGAGAAGGGCGACCTCCTTCAGGAGTTCGTCGCCAACTTTGTCGGCGTTGATGAGGAGACGCTGGACAAGTTGGACTACTGGATCTCCCCTCTTGACGGTCCCGGTACCAGCCAGATGGCACTCGACGTGACCGATGCGGCGAGGCGGTGGAGGTACGAGGTTGAACAACTCAACCACCGAATCACCGAACTCGCAGAGGTGATTGTGGACCTGGAGGCGGCGGCCGAAGCCCCGGGTGCTACGGATGATGACAAGCGTGAATTGAGGAATGCGCAAGCGTCTAGGCGGCTTGCCCTCGGACGCCGTGCCGAACTGACCAGCGAATACTGGGTTGCGGTTCTTGAAGAGTACGGGCTGCTGCCCAACTACACGCTGCTGGATGACACCACGACGCTGGGGGTTGGGGTGTCCCGGGTCAACCCGGAAACGGGTGAGCGTGACGCGGAGTCTATTGAGATCTCTCGGGGATCCTCTCTGGCGTTGCGGGAGTTGGCGCCCGGCGCCACCTTCTACACTCAGGGTCTGGAAGTGAAGATTGACGCGGTTGATCTTGGAGCAGACGCGGAGGCGGTTCAACGCTGGGTGCTGTGTGCGGCGTGCGGCTATGGGCAGAGTCTTGACGAGGTGGGGAACGAGGGGCTGCTGTCATGTCCCCGCTGCGGGTCCGGCAGTGTCGCGGACGTCGGACAGCAGTACAACTTGGTGGAGTTCCGTCGCGCTACAGCCGAAGTGAACCGGGACGAGGCTCTGATCTCCGACCGCGAAGATGACCGCACCCGGAGTTTCTTCGAGGTGGTGACCGGTGTCGACCTGGACCCGGACAGGTGCTCTCTGCTTTGGGGCGAGGAAGGCTCGGACCTGGGATGTGGCTACTTCGAGTCCATGACGATTCGCCAAATCAACGTGGGGAAGCCGGGCGGCGGGCGCACAACCGAGATCGCAGGGGTAGTCGGGGAACGGACTCTGTTCACGCTGTGTCCGGGCTGTGGCAGTGACCTCTCCCGGAAGTCAAAGAGGCCCCAGTTCCTGCATCGCGCCTGGTGTAAGTACCGGAAGGCGCAGGAAGCACCCCAAGTGCAGGTCGGGCTCAAACACACGCTGCAGACGCAGGGGCTCGTGTTGTATTTGCCGATGTCGATTGCGATGGCTGACTCGTACGCCATTCCTAGCCTTATCGCCAGCCTGCAACTTGGGTTCAGCAAGGTGCTGGGCGGAGACCCGGAGCATCTGAGTTTCCTGATCGCCGATGTGCCCGACCCGTCGAATGATCGGGAGCAAGAGACTCGGCCTGCTTTGGTGATTCACGACCGGATCCCCGGTGGCACCGGTTACCTGACCGACTGGGCGAAACCAGAGAACTTGCATCGTGTTCTCACCGAAGCATGGAACGTGGTGTCGAGCTGCCAATGCCAACTTGACGAGCGGATCTCCTGCGAGTCTTGCCTTCTCCCCTACGCACCGTGGAGCAAGGCAGACCAGGTATCCAGGGCGGCGGCCCAAAGACATTTGGAAACACTCCTTGGGATCGACCACCAGGAAGAGGATGCCGTCCCGAACTTCTCAACTTGGAGGGTCGCTGAAGGTGACGTTCGGGCGGCGAAGAAGGACGAATCCGTCCTCGAACATCGTTTCCGCGAAGTGTTGGTCGAAAGGCTCAAAGCAATGTCGATGAGCGTGGCGGAAAGCGCTGAGCGAACCGTCACGACTTTGACGATCACCCCGACGGGATCGCCTCGCAGATGGTCGCTCAAGTCCCAGGTGACCGTGGGGAGGACGCGCCCGGATTTCTTGCTGGAATCCTCGGACCCCAATATCCCAAAGGTCGCGATCTACACGGATGGCTACGCGTTCCATGCGTCCTCGGCCCACAACAACGTGCAGGACGACGCTGAGAAACGGCAGGAACTGCGCGACCAGGGCATTGGTGTCCTCGCGGTGACGATGAGGGATGTTGAAGAGGCGGAGGAAGGGGAAGCCTCGGAACCTTTCGTGTCCTTGAAGATGCGCAAGGAGCTGATGAAGCTGAAAAGCCTGAGTTCCACGCCGGATGCGTTTGATCGACAAGGGATCAACCCGGTCGACTGGCTCATCCGATGGATCGAGAATCCCGCCGTCGATGACATTGTGCGGGCGGCACGAGGGGTGCCGACGGGAGTGCAGAACCGGACCGCGATCCCGAGTGCGCCGGACGAACCCCTTGTTGAGGTTGGGGCCCGAGTGCTGACGCAAGGCGTGGCGGAAAGTTCTGGGACATCGGGTGTTGGCGGTTGGGTGGGCGAAAGCCTGACGCTACTGTTCCGCTGGGCCGGCTCCGTCATTGAGACGGCGTTGGTGATTGACGACCGTAACCCGCTGGGAGTTCCCGAACATGCGTGGCGCGAGTGGCTGCGGATGTCGAACGCGCTGATTTTGCGTGGTTGGCCGACTGCGGTGTCCTCCGTGCGCTTGGTGGAGTTTGAGCGGGCGACGTCCGAGGGGATTGCCGTCCGGGAGACGCCGGAACCCGCGAGTGAAGGGTCTGCCGATGATGCGCTTCCCGGAGCGTGGCAGGACCTTGCGGAGCAGGCGATTGACGAGGAAGAACGAGGAGTGCTGGGGCGGTTGGCCGCGGCAGGAATCCAGGCACTGCCCGAGATGGGCGCGGAAGCCGTGGACGGGATCTCCCTCGACATTTCGTGGAAAGCGCCGAAGGTTGCGATCCTGCTGTCGCACACTCCCGAGGGAGAGCGGGATGAACTGGTCGCGGCCGGCTGGACTGTCCTGGAGCCTGGGGATGAGGGCCTGGTGGCCGCCTTGAATGAGTTGGGGATTGAGTAGGAGTTCGCATGGCCCAAATAGTGATTGGCAAGGACGCCACTAAGCACCTGGATGGTTCGGTGCAGAAGGCTGCGATGAACTTTTTGAAGAAGCTCACCCAGGATGACACGAACCCGAGTCTTCGAGTCAAACCACTGGCCACCGCTGTCGACAAGCGAGTGCGGACCGCGAGGGTCACGGATGATTACCGCGCCGTTCTTTTCAAGATGGATGGGCCCGAAGAACCCATATACCTGCTGCACGGCATTTGGCCCCACGACGAGGGGAACGCGATCGCCGCATCCGTCCGGGCCCAAGTGGATCCGATCCACGGGATGTTCTCGATCGTGGAGGTGCCTACGGAGATTGCGGCTGGAGATGCTGGCTTTGGAGAAGTCCCAAGCTCCTACGTTGACCACTCCAAACTGAGTTATTCATGGCTGGGAAGTTACGGTTACACGGCGAGTAACTTGCAGGAGTATTTCGGGCTGCCTCGTGATGTCGCGAACCGGGCGATGACGAAGCAGACGGGGGACGACCTGTTCTCCTACGCAGAAGGCTGCTCTGGGTGGATTCAGGCGGTTCTGGTTTCCTTGGCTGCGGTTGAGTCGAAAGAGGAGATCCTGGAGGAAATGGGGCTGCAGGCCCCAGACGTGAGCGTGGAACCGGGCGTAAGCGTGGAGCCGGACGCTACGGACACCGAAGCCGTCGAGGCCATCGAAGTCGTCGAAGTCGTCGAAGACATCGAAGTTGTCGAAGACATCGAAGTTGTCGAAGACATCGAACCCGTCGAGCCCGTTGAAGTGCGCGAGCCCACCGACCAGGAACTGTTGGAAGCACTCCAAACCCCTCAGGCACGTTCGCAGTACGCCTTTGTTGATGGTGAAGACGAGATGCGCGCGGTCATCGAATCTGGAACTTTCGGTGAATGGCGCAAATTCTTGCACCCGCAGCAGCGGCGGTATGCGTCCATGGACACTAGCGGCCCCTTCCGCCTGTCGGGTGCGGCGGGAACTGGAAAGACGGTGGTGCTGCTTCACCGGGCCAACAACCTGGCGAACGACGATCCAGAGGCGAAGATCATCCTGACGACGTTCGGGAGGACGCTGGCGGAGGATCTGAAGGACCAACTGGCATTCCTCGCCCCTTCGAAAACCTTGGTGGAAATGGGGGAACCGGGGATTCATGTCGCTGGCGTAGATGCTTTGGCTCACCGGGCGATCACGAATGCGCAGAATCGCGGCAATACTTTGCGGCTGGAGAAAGCGATGCAGGAGGTGCTCGGTGAGGTCCGCTCCAATATCGCTTCCCGTGAGGGGCCAAGTTGGGGTGACGCGATTGCTGCCAGTGGGATCTCGCTGTCGCCTAAGGGGATCTCGTTGGAGAAATTCCTCGAAGAAGAGTACCGGGATGTTATTTTGCCGAACCGGATCGTGGACTTGCGTGGGTACTTGCGTGTTCGCCGTCCGGGACGAGGGGTCGGCCTGAACCGGCAGCAACGCATGCAGGTGTGGAAGGCGGTGGAGCAGTATCGCTCGGACGCGAGAATCACGGGTGGACTCACGTTCCCCGAGGTGGCGGCAGTGGCAGCCGGGCTCATGAAGTTACGCATCGAGGAGGGCGACCCCTACTACGCGGACTCAGTGCTGGTCGACGAGGGGCAAGACCTTTCCGCCGTTCAGTGGCAGTTCCTGCGAGGCCTCGTCGCTGAAGGCGAAAACGACATGTTCATCGCCGAGGACGCTCAACAACGCATCTACGGACGCCAATTGGTGTTGTCGCACTACGGAATCAAAATCACCGGACGTTCCCGAAGGTTGACGCTGAACTACCGAACCACGGCCGAGAACTTGAGCAGGGCAGTTGCCACCCTCCAGGGTGTGGAGTACGTCAACCTTGACGGCAACACGTTTTCTATCGATGACTTTGTCTACAAATCACTGCGCAGAGGACCCGCGCCTAGAGAACTAGACGCAGACAACTTCGAAGAAGCCATAGAACACGTCGTCAACACGGTGACCGAGTGGTTGAACGAGGAAGATGTTGAAGCCGAATCCATCGGCGTCCTCACCCGCTACAAGAATCAGGCGAACCAGATCGCGGCCGAACTCTCCGCCAACGGGATCAAAGCGTTTGTGGTCAACGGGAAGGCGAAGAGTGCAGGGGTCCCGGTGATGACGATGCACCGAGCCAAGGGATTGGAGTTCTCCAAGGTCGCGATCATCCTCAAAGAGGACGCTGGGGAAAACTCCTTGCGCGAGCTCGAAGAGCCACGCTGGGCCTCCCTGCAATACGTAGGGATGACAAGGGCACGTGACGAGGTAGCGGTGGTCAAGCTCTCTCAGTGACCGAGCAGAACTGGAACAAGCAGGAAGAGGAGGCAGTAGCGGCTGTTCAGCAGGCCGCCGAGCTTCAAATGGAAAAACAGGATCGAGAGATAGCAACCTACGACGGCGAGCCGTTTGAGAAGCGACTCATCGAAGTTGGTAGCCCTCCCCCATCGCGACGGTTGTTGTTCGACCCAGCGCTGGTGGGGCCCCAGGACGACGGCGCCCAAGTCTTCCCCACCGAGCCCAAGAGTCAACGTTCAAAGTGGTGGGCATGGGTGCTGGTGTTGTTGCTTGTCGCGCTTGCTCTGATCTTGTGGCAAAAGCCAGACGTGTTCGACCTCGGACTACAGATGCCACCTGTTGACACTCAAACACTGTCTGGGGCGGGGTTGCTATCGATTGATGCGGGCCTGGGAAGCGCGATTTGGTATGGCGCTTAATAGCAGCGAACGCAACCAGGTGAAGGAGGCAATTTCGTACCTGAACTCACTGGTGTCAGACGCTTCCCGCATCGAGAGTCAACGACAACTGCAACAGCGTGACGGCATCGCTGCAGCACAAAAGCTCCGAAGCAGCGTGATAAACGTGCGTGGGGAAGACAACGAACACTGGAGCATTCTTCCCCTGACTCCCAGTGAAACCAGGCAATTGAAGCCTCTAGCGGCCTACACGCAACAACCCGAACTGGGCCCCAACGCAAAGGCTTGGCTTAGCAGTATCTTGAGGGAGGTTCCATGGAGGCTTCGGGGCGCGAAGCGGAACTTCGGCCTAAGAAGGCTATTCAGAGATGCTGCAGTCAAGGCTGAAGCGGAATCCTCTGGGCGCTTCCTTCTCTCCTACAGGGAAGTCGTGGCGGCCGCTGGCGTCCACCAGATGCTAAGAGAGCTTGGGAACACGGTTGATTCGGCCCCGTCGGTTTCGCCTGAGGACGCACTGCTGCCCTCGGTGGGACTCGGAAAGGCACTCAGCAACCTCGGGCCACTCACGCTGTGGGAGGCCCTAACGCTTCGCGCTCTCCCCAGTGCAACCCGCAGCCTCAGCAAGAGCTCCCATGATCAACAACAATACGAACAGTCCATCAGAAGTGAAGCAGCGCGAATTACGAGTTCCTCAGCAAAAGAAAGACTTGCCGTTACACCGGTCGAAGACCTGAAGTCAGCCACTCGAAAGCGCATTAGTATCGCCCCTCTGAAAAAGGCGGGATTCGATACCGTCGACAAAGTCCTCTCTTCTCCCGGGCGGGTGAGGGAAGCTCCTGGGATCGGAGCGAAGACATATCCCCGGCTGATGGACGCAGCCAGGGCTGTTAGAGACGAAATCCAAGCAAACACCCCGCTACGCATCGACCCGGATGCGCCCACAGCTTCGATGGGAAAGCTGATCTTGGCTCTCGCCATTTGGGAGAGGACCAGGGAACTCCTGAACCGACCTGAACTAGACAGGATACTGGCGGAACTTCAACCCCTTTTGACGTCCTCGGTTGCCTCCGCCTCCTACTGTGTGTTCGCCGGCTCGGATGCGGAGATACTTTTTGAAAAAGCGCAGCGGATCATTGACTGGGCTGATGAGGTTGACGCAAAGCTCAGCCAGGCTGATGCCTGGCAAGATTTCCTGGATCGCCCAGCTCACTACTACGCGCTGCTTGATGAGTTGGGCATCGTTACCGCAGACGTCCAAGCGACAGAGGGAGAGCTTCCGGAGGAAGTTCTGGAAGCCATCCGGCGGTCCCAACTTGATAAGTCGCTCCTGAACGTCTCACTGCGCGGTTATCAAGACTTTGGTGCCCGCTTCGCCCTCGTACAAAAGAAAGTAATAATCGGCGACGAGATGGGACTGGGGAAAACCATCGAGGCCCTCGCTGTCATTGCGCACCTGAGCGCCCAGCAAAACACGCACACACTGGTGATCTGTCCGGCCGCGGTGGTAACTAACTGGGTTCGCGAGACTCAGGATAAATCACACCTGGACGTGTACCGCTTACACGGCGACGACAGACACCACAATTTCAATCTGTGGCAGAAGAACGGCGGCGTCGCCATAACCACCTTCGGGATGCTCGAATGGGTCGAGCCGCGACTTTCTGCTAAGGGGCACCTGGACGTCGTAGTTGTTGACGAAGCGCACTATGTGAAGAACCCCGCGGCATTGCGTTCGGCCCGGAGCGAGGCCCTAATCAATCGGGCGCGTTACGCGATCCTTATGACGGGGACGCCTCTGGAGAATCGAGTCGAAGAATTCCGGAATCTGGTCACCTATGTTCAGCCGCACCTGGTTGTGAGCGCAGACGACTTGCGACCCAAACAATTCCGTATCGATGTGGCGCCGGCATATCTGAGAAGGAACCAAGAAGACGTCCTGACTGAACTTCCAGAGTTGGTGGAAGTGGACGAGTGGTTGCCCTTATCTCCCGCTGACCGCAGAGCTTACGAGGAAGCGGTGCGCGCCGGGCAGTTCCACAAAATGCGGCAGGCCCCGCTGCTCCAAGGGAACGCCTCAACAAAACTCATGCACATCATGGCGTTGGTCGAGGAAGCACAGGAAAACGGGCGCAAGGTAGTCGTCTTTTCTAACTACCTCAAAGTCCTTGACGCGATCACCCAGACTCTGGCTCCGTCCGGCCACGTGTTCGGGCCGATCACGGGCGCCGTGCCCGCTGGGAGACGGCAACAAATCATCGACGACTTCAGCAACGCCCCTGACGGCGCTGTCTTGGTTTCACAGGTGCAGGCGGGAGGCGTCGGCCTCAACATTCAAGCTGCTTCCGTGGTTGTCATCGCCGAACCGCAAGTGAAGCCGACAACCGAGTGGCAAGCGATTGCGCGTGCCTACCGCATGGGGCAGATCAAGACCGTTCAAGTGCACAGACTGTTGTCGGAGCAGTCTGTGGATGAACGCATGGTTGAGATAGCTTAGAAGATCGGAAGAGCGGTTCAGCAGGAATGCCGAGACCGATCTCGTA
>ERZ1032852.182-NODE-182-length-17628-cov-8.729016_pt1 | contig 17628 bp, 14 predicted proteins | sample MGYA00516689_ERZ1032852 | MGnify/ENA primary metagenome ERZ1032852 (study PRJEB33719, sample SAMN04262499) | wastewater metagenome | biome: rural village; feature: composting latrine chamber; material: composting feces with ash | place: El Salvador | collected...
GGGTTCACGGCGCCCTGCACCACGGTCTCGCCCAGCCCCCAGGAGGCGGTGACGACGCTTGCCGTTTCGTGGGCAAGTTCGTGTACGAGTATGAACTGACTGACAAAACGGAAGTTTCCCTAGAAACAAACGCGGGGATAAAATACTTGAGATTATTCCCGGGAAAAACCGGCAACGTGGAACGGGTACGGGTGGATATGGGAGAACCTATTCTCATCGCATCCCGTATTCCGGTAATAGCATCCGAGGATATGATTGTTAACCAATTGATTGATTTTGACCCTGAACAGTATAAAATAACATGCGTTTCGATGGGCAACCCTCACGCCATTATTTTCGCCAGTAAAATTAATGTATTAGAGTTAGATATAATAGGCAAAAAGATCGAGCATTTTAGATTATTCCCCGAACGCACGAATGTCGAGTTTGTCGAGATTGTTTCTCCGCACGAGGCAAAAGCACGGGTTTGGGAACGTGGAACCGGAGAAACCCAAGCTTGTGGAACCGGGGCTTGTGCCGTGTTAGTAGCAGGGGTACTCACCGGAACTTTAGAAAGAAACGCCATTATCGCGCTTCCCGGGGGAGATCTGCAGGTTGAGTGGAGAGAAAGTAACAACCATGTTTATATGACGGGTGACGCGGTGACGGTCTTCGAAGGTGAATTGAAATATAGGGATTAGGATAGCATGACATTGTTAAACGAACATTTTCTAAAGCTACCCGGAAGTTACTTGTTTTCGGAAGTGGCAAAAAGAGTGAATGCATACAAGCAAGCACATCCCGCGGCAAAAGTAATCAGTTTGGGAATTGGCGATATAACGCGGCCATTGGCACAAACCGTCATTGATGCCTTGCACGCGGCCGTTGAAGAGATGGCACACGCGGAGACCACGCGTGGGTATGCACCCGAAGCAGGCTATCCGTTTCTGATAAATGCCATCCTTGAAAACGACTTCAAGGCACGGGGCATTCATTTGGAACCCGATGAGATTTTCGTGAACGATGGTGCCAAAAGCGACACGGGAAATATCGGCGACATCCTGAGTTCAAAAAATATTGCCGCGGTTACTGATCCCGCCTACCCTGTCTACTTGGATACCAATGTCATGGCGGGACGAGACATAACCTACCTGCCGTGCACGTCCGAAAACAATTTTATCCCGCGCTTACCGAGCAAAAAAGTGGATATTATTTACCTCTGTTATCCTAATAATCCCACGGGAACAACCCTAACCAAAGCACAGCTGAAAGAATGGGTGGATCACGCCCTCGAAAACAAAGCACTTTTACTGTTCGACGCGGCTTACGAAGCTTTTATAACAGAAAAAGATGTACCTCGCAGCATTTATGAAATTGAAGGAGCCAAGAAAGTGGCAATAGAGTTTCGAAGCTTTTCCAAAACAGCGGGATTCACGGGGTTACGATGTGGATATACCGTGGTACCGAAAGAACTAACGGGAGAAGACGAGAAAGGGAAACCGACACCTTTGAATCAACTTTGGCGCAGGCGACAGGCCACCAAGTTCAATGGAACGGCTTACATTGTCCAGCGTGCAGCGGAGGCGACATATTCTCCTCAAGGGCAAAAGCAGGTGAAAGAAACTATCCGGTATTACATGGAGAATGCACGGGTAATAAAAGAAAATTTGAAAGATATAGGGTTGACAGTGTATGGAGGTGTAAATGCTCCCTATCTATGGGTAAAAACACCGGCCAATATGTTGTCATGGGATTTTTTCGACCAACTTTTAAACGAAACAGGGATAATAACAACTCCCGGTGTCGGGTTCGGAAAAAGTGGTGAAGGTTTTATCCGCCTTACTGCTTTTGGAAGAAGATCCGATACATTGGAGGCAATGGAGCGCCTGAAAAATCAATGGAAATAAATTAACGATGATCCTGCCCCGAAAGGAAAGGAATAAAATAAGTGAATACGGAAAAACTAAAAGCCACCTCGAAAGGTGGCTTTTAAAAGTATCGAGTATTTAGGGAACCAATGCTTATTTGATCTTTTTGTACCCGTAAACAGCGCGGTCGCCCAGTTCTTCTTCAATACGGAGAAGTTGGTTGTACTTGGCGGTACGGTCTGAACGGCTCAACGAACCGGTTTTGATCTGTCCGGCGTTGGTAGCCACGGAGATATCGGCGATGGTAGCATCTTCGGTTTCCCCTGAACGGTGCGAGGTAACGCTGGTATAGCCGTTCCTGTGAGCCATCTCGATAGCGTTCAGCGTTTCGGTAAGGGTACCAATCTGGTTTACTTTGATGAGGATGGAGTTAGCGCATCCTTCTTTGATTCCCTTCTCGAGGAAGTCCACGTTGGTCACGAAGAGGTCGTCACCCACCAACTGGCACCTGTCGCCAATCTTATCAGTCAGCTGTTTCCAGCCATCCCAGTCATTCTCGTGCATACCGTCTTCGATCGAATCGATCGGGTACTTCGTGATCAGTTCCTCCAAGAAAGCCACTTGTTCTTCACGTGAACGTTTTTTCCCGTTCGGGCCTTCAAACTTGCTATAGTCGTACACGCCATCCACGTAGAACTCGGAAGCGGCGCAGTCGAGCGCGATTTTCACGTCTTCCCCGGGTTTGTACCCCGCGTCTTTCACAGCCGTGAGAATCGACTCCAATGCTTCTTCCGTTCCACCGGCAAGGTTAGGAGCAAAACCGCCCTCGTCCCCTACTGCCGTGCTCAGTCCTTTATCGTGAAGTACTTTTTTTAGCGCGTGGAATACTTCAGTACCCATGCGTAATCCCTCTTTGAAAGATTTGGCGCCCACGGGACGAATCATGAACTCTTGAAACGCGATGGGAGCATCAGAGTGCGAGCCTCCGTTAATGATATTCATCATCGGGACGGGCAACACGTAGGTATTGGTTCCACCGATATAGCGATAGAGCGGGAGGCCGAGGTAGCTGGCAGCCGCTTTGGCCACCGCGAGAGATACTCCCAGCAACGCGTTGGCACCCAAGTTCGACTTGGTTTTCGTTCCATCCAGTTCGAGCAGCTTGGCATCGATCTCGGTTTGTTCTAACACGTTAGCACCGATTAACGCCGGTGCGATGATATCGTTGATATTAGCTACTGCTTTCAACACTCCTTTTCCAAGGTAGCGTCCTTTATCACCGTCGCGAAGCTCCAGTGCTTCATTTTCTCCGGTAGAAGCACCAGAAGGCACAGCCGCGCGCCCGAAAGCGCCCGATTCGGTTAGCACATCTACTTCAACGGTTGGGTTTCCTCTTGAGTCTAAGACCTCGCGTCCTAAAATGCTTACAATTCTCATGTTGTTGATATTTATATGAAATAATAAATAAGTTGTAGTTCTAATTGATTAAAAACAAAATGGATAGCCTAAAACAAATCTCTTTTGTCTTTAGCCACAAAGATACGCGTTTTTTTTATCAAATAATTAGTTTGAGAAGAGAAAGTTATCCGCCGTTCACGGAAGCAATCAACGCGCTCAGGTTTGAGGTGAGCAGCTTCACGGAAATAGCCATCAGGATAACCCCGAAAAATTTCTTGAGGATATATGCCCCGCTCTCACCCAACAGTTTTTTCACGGGATCCAAGAAGCGAAGCACCAGGTACACGAGCAAAATATTCAACAACACGGCAATAATGATATTAACCGTGTAGTATTCTGCTCGCATGGAAAGGAGGGTCGTGAAACTGCCCGGCCCGGCAATCAGCGGGAATACAACGGGGAAAAGCGTGGAAGAATCACTTGTTTGCGAGTTATCGTTCTTGAAAATCTCCACCCCGAATATCATTTCGATGGAGATGATAAGCAGCACAACAGCACCTGCCACGGCGAAGGAAGAGACATCTAACTGAAAAAGCTTCAGTATCCATTCGCCCACGAACAGGAACCCCACGAGAATCAAAAGGGAGTATAGGGCTGCCTTCTCGGGATGGATGGTCTTGTTCTGCGCTCGTAAATTCAAGAAAATAGGTACCGACCCGGTGACATCGATAATCGCGAACAGCACCAAAAACGCGCTGATTATTTCAAGGCTGCTTATGTTCATCAAAACTGCAAAACTAGAATTGTGAAAGATTATCCTTACATTTTCACGCGAATATATCATATTTACCTGAAATAAGCAAGGCAGATACTGAATTATGTCAGTCCGCGCGATATTTAATTCCCCGTGAGATTAGCCTGATCTTGGGCCCGATCCAACGAATTAACGTTTAGCCCGCGGAGGAGGGATGGCTCAAAACCGTAGAGATGGGCTCACGGGGAAAAGGGTTTGGATGTACCCGGTTGAGGTACTTGATGATCCGAAAGGCATTAAAATGGTGAAAAAAACGTTTCCTAAAAGTATCAAGTCGTGTGCTATTGCCGTTGCAATCATCCACCATTCCTATGAAATCAATCTCTTTCAAGTAGCTTGAAAGCGCGGGGTGCAAACCATGCAGCCGTGCCGTTACTCCCTCCCTACCTTGCTTGAAGAAAGCATCCACTAAATCAAACAGACACTTGAGCTCCAAGAAAGAACGACGCGAGTATACCTCCAGCGTATTTTCGGATCCACCCGTCATTTTCTGCAACGCGGGACCTGTCCCAAACGGCACGCGATCGGAATAACGTGCCAACGGGTAAACGACAACGTCATCCAACTCTTTCGCTTTTCCGTGCTCGAACACTTTGTGCAAAAAGTAAAAATCTTCCCCTCCCTGCTGCCGTCCCATGCCGCCCACCTTCACGTACGGGTCGGCTAACACCGCGAAGGCGGAGCCTATAGTCTGATAATAATAGGGAAAACCAATCTTCTTTAACATACCTCGATAGTAATCGAGGTAAGCCTCGTATTGACGAACCTGTTTTTCAAGCTTGCTACCTGGCTCATCCACGCGATGATACACTTTATGGATCGTTACACCCAAGCGAGGATCTTGTTGAAAAGCTTCATAAATTGAAGTGAGAAAATTGGGTGAGACGAGGCAGTCAGCGTCCAATGAAATAATTATCCCTCGCTCCGTTTTATTCCTCCAGAAGTGTTCCACGGCCAAGTCCATCCCGATCTTCCGTGCCAAGCCGACCCCCGCGTGTTTCCTGGGCAGTCCTTCGAAAAGAACAGGAAGAAAAGAGAAATTCGATTCGTTGTAGCGTGTGGCAAACCGGTTAACCTCCTCGTACGTGATTCGGTTCCGGTTCACCGCCTCGTTGTTGGAAAGAACTCCCGAGTTAATTATCACGGCCACGAGCACGTTCACCGCTGGCGGTTTGCATGCACGTAGTCCATGCAACGTGGCCTGCAGGCCGGGTTCGTTATAGCATGGAATCACGACCACTATTCCCGCGTCTAGCTCTTTGGGATAGCGGAAACGCGTGTACTCCTCCTTCTGCCGGTCGATATAGGATTCCCAATTTTTCATGCAACACAAAACAAGAACGGATTCTCCTTCCCGAACTGTTTAACACACGAGCCTCTCCAATCCCTTCAACTGCCCCTAAGGCTCAGCTTTACTCTTGTGCCGCACCGGTGGTAGGGCCATACCTGCTATTCAGGTACTCCACCACGTCGTTCGTTATATCGTACTTATCGTTGGCATACAAAATGGTACTGGTGGTCCGGTTACTAAAAATAATCTCGTAGTTCCTATTCCGGTTGTACTCCACCATCCGGGCTTTGATGGTATCCTCCATTTGGATATTCAGCTTCTCTTGTTCAATCATGAATTCTTGCGTGAGTCGCTCTGCCAGTTGCTGATATTCTTGGTCCATTTTGAGGATACGCTCCTGCTCCTGTTGCGCTCTTTCTTGGCTCAGGAAAGCGTTATTGCGAAGTTTCCGTTCAAATTCCTGGGCAGCCGAACTAATCTGGTTTTGCCGCTGGTTGAGCGTGGCCCGGGTGCTCTCCTCTCTCCGGAGCAGCGATTCGTTCAGGTCCTTGGCAAAATTGTAATTAATTAACAGCGAATCCACGTTCACGTACGCGATGGGCAAGGTAACAGAAGAGTCATTGAGCAACATGGAAAGTTCTCTTCCTTTCGTTTCGCTCCTGACGGGCTTAGAGGTAAAGTGGAGAATAAACAAAACGATTAATGCCAACGCCAGCACACCGCTGATGATGTAGTGAGTAGAATTCTTCATTATCAAGAGATTTATAGTTTTTCAGATTTCAATATTTGCACGATCGGACTCTCTTTTTTGGCCCATTCCCTATCCTGCGAGGTGGCACAGTGGATGCCTCGATCTTGCATCGCCTTGCTTGCCCCTATATGCGTGTTGGGGAACTCCCCCTTCTTGGTAAAGAATACCCGGACCCCCATCAACAAAACAGCCACTAATAGGGCGGCAACGCCAAATATTATTAATTTTATCATAATACTCCTCTGTTTGTGTAGCGCGAAGATAGCTGAATTAGACAATTAAACATCACTTTTCCTCATTAAAGATGCTAAATTTTTGCTCGTGCCGCTTTTTTCTATTAATTTTAGGGTCAGAAAAAACATCACTTACATAGACTGAATTATGACTATAAAAGAGTTACAACCCGCGGCCATTTGGAACTACTTCCATGAGATCACGCAAATCCCCAGACCTTCGAAAAAGGAGGAAAAAATACGGGCATACCTGCTGAAATTCGCCGATGACCATGGGTTAGAAGCACGACAGGACAAGGCGGGCAACGTGGTTATTACCAAGCCAGCCACCCCGGGTAAAGAAGACGTGCCCACCGTGATACTGCAGTCGCACGTGGACATGGTGTGCGAGAAAAACTCCGACGTGGAACACGATTTCGATCACGACCCGATCGAGGTCGTGATCGAGGGTGATTGGATTAAAGCCAAAGGTACCACGCTGGGGGCTGATAACGGCATCGGGATGGCGGCCCAGCTTGCCATTTTGGCGGCTGACGATATCGCGCACGGCAAGATCGAGGCACTCTTCACGGTGGACGAGGAGACAGGGCTCACCGGTGCCAACGAGTTGAAAGCAGGCTTCCTTACCGGCGACATTCTTATCAATCTCGACACGGAGGAAGAGGGGGAGATATACATCGGCTGCGCCGGGGGAATCGGGACCAAAGCCTATTTTAGCTACAAGCCTAAAGAGGCGCCCAAGAAACTTTTCTGGTTCAAGGTTTCTGTAAAGGGACTTCGCGGCGGCCACTCGGGAAGCGACATACACAAGGAGCTGGGCAACGCTAACAAGTTGCTCGCGCGTTTTCTATACTTTCTCACCCGTGAAAAGTACGGGCTGGTGCTGGCCGAGATCGACGGCGGAAACCTGCATAACGCCATCGCGCGTGAAGCGTATGCCGTGGTAGGAGTGAAAGAGAAATACAAAGAAGATACCCGGGTCCTGTTGAACAGGTTCCTTGCCGACGTGCAAAATGAATACAGGGAGATGGATCCAGAGTTGGATATCCAACTGGAATCGATGCCTCAACCCACCACGGTATTAAAGAAGGGGACAACCCGAAAACTAATCCGATCGCTGTGTGCCTGTCCCCACGGGGTGATCGGCATGAGCAACGATATACCGGGCTTGGTGGAGACCTCTACCAACCTCGCCTCGATCAAGATGAGGGAGGGGCACCGGGTTGAGGTTGGCACGAGCCAGCGCAGCTCGGTCGAATCTCGAAAGAGAATGGTAAAGCAGATGGTGTCATCGGTATTCGAGTTAGCGGGGGCTAACGTGATCCATAACGAAGGGTATCCCGGCTGGGAACCCAATCCCAACTCCAGCATCTTGCAGCATGCCCGGAGCGTGTACATGGGACTCTACGGGAAAGACCCGGAAGTGAAAGCGATCCACGCGGGGCTGGAGTGCGGCCTATTCCTCGAAAAATATCCTCGCCTTGATATGATTTCAATCGGGCCGGATATGACGGACGTGCACTCGCCGGATGAAAAAATGAAGATATCCTCGGTAGGGAAATTCTGGGATTTTCTCGTGAAGATTCTGGAAGACCTCCCCTCGAGAGAAGTGGCACACGAATAAACACAGTAAAAGAGAGGGGGTGTCCTTTCCATACCATGCGTTACGCGATATTTTTTGGTTTCTTTTTCATCGTATGCACGACGGGGGTTTTCTCGCGAGACGGTTTCCGGGTGATGTTCTATAACGTGGAGAACCTTTTCGACACGAAGGATGATCCGCTGAAAAACGACGATGATTTCCTGCCGGACGGGTTCATGCGCTGGACACCCCGGAAGTACCGGGAAAAACTGCGCGACATCACCCGGGTAATTACCGCGGTGGGAGAAATGCAGTCGCCCGCGCTGGTAGGCCTTTGCGAGGTAGAGAACGATTCAGTACTTTTCGACCTCACCCGCGAGTCGCCCCTGAGAGCACAGGAGTACAAGTACATTATCACACGCTCTCCCGACGAGCGAGGGATTAACGTGGCATTGCTCTATCAACGCCATCAATTTAAATTGCTCGAGTTTAACGAGTACGAGATCCGGTTCAACCGGCCCGATCAACGTCCCACCCGGAACATTCTGCACGCGGTAGGAGAGCTCGTGAATGGCGATACCCTTGACGTGCTTGTTTGTCACTTCCCTTCGCGCAGTGGCGGGGAGCGGGAAACGGAACCGGCACGGATACAGTCGGCTACCCTGTTAAAAGAGAAGACCGATAGCATCATTAGCGTTCGCACCCGGCCCTACTGCATTATCATGGGCGACTTCAACGATCCGCCCGGCAGCAGGAGCCTTTTGGGCACGTTACAAGCAAATAGACCGTGGGGGCAGAACGGGCGGAAGGTATTGGAAGAGCATGAGGTACCGGAAAAGCGAGAAACGCCATGTAGGGTGAACGCTTTATACAATCTTTTTTTTGATTACGCGGAGGAGCGCGAACGCGGGACTTACAAGTACCAAGGAAGATGGGAAGTGATCGACCAGTTTATCGTGAGTGGCAGTTTGCTGACAGAAGAAAACAGCGTGCATGTCAAAGGCTTGAAAGCATACATCTTTGATGCCGACTTCTTATTGGAAAACGATGACAAGTATTACGGGAAGAAACCGTTTCGCACCAGTTCGGGACCGAGGTACCTCGGCGGATTCAGTGATCACCTCCCCGTTTACATGGATCTAACTATTTACAATTAGCGCTTTAACGATCGTTTTTTCAAACTTTATGACAATTACCTTGGCTACTGTCGAGAATAAACCCTACATTTGTAAGTTCAAATAAGCGTCATCATAAACTATCAAATAAACAAGAAAACTATGAATCCACTACTTATTAACCTGAATGGCTGGGAAATTCCCATCATCGTCTTGGTTATCCTGATTCTTTTTGGAGGGAAAAAAATTCCTGAGTTCATGAAAGGATTGGGAAAAGGGATCAACAGCTTCAAAAGGGGATTAAACGATATTGAAGAAGATATAAAGACAAGCCCCAGCGATAGCAAGTCGTCCTCGACAAGCAATGAATAAATAAAAGATCTGCTGCCGGGGTCACACGGCTTTAGAAAGCACTTTCCAGCAGGGGGGATAGACCCATACCTTGCTGTAGGATTGTTATATCACACCTTATTAAAATCACCTGATTCGAATTTAAACCTGTCGTTTTGGCGGGTTAATTTTGGGAATCTACAAATACAGCACAAGGGTATACATGGCAGAAAAAGAAATGTCTTTTTGGGATCATCTGGAGGAGTTCCGGTGGACCATTATCCGTATTCTCGGAGCCGTTCTTGTTTTCTCTGTCGTGGGCTTCATTATTATCCCCCGGATTTTTGACAGCGTGATCCTTGCCCCGCGCTCGTCGGACTTCATCACCTACCGATTCTTTGAAAAGGCAGGCGAGTATCTCCCGTTCTTACCCGACTTCTCCGCCGATTCATTTTCCGTGGAGATGCTCAACATCAACATGACCACGCAGTTCATGACCTATATCTCTACTTCGCTGGCATTTGGTGCTCTCTGTACGATCCCGTATATCCTTTATGAATTATGGAAATTCATAAGCCCCGCGCTCTACGAGAACGAGGCAAAAGGGGTCAAAAGAGCTTTCGGGTTTGGTGGGTTCATGTTCGTGATCGGTTGCCTGGTAGGCTACTTTGTTGTTTTCCCCTTGATCTTCCGATTTCTAATCACCTTCGAGTTGAGTGAAGCCATCAGGAACACCATCTCACTTGACTCCTACATGAACAACTTCTACACGCTTATCTTAATCATGGGGTTGGTGTTCGAGTTACCCTTGGTTTTCTGGCTGCTTTCGAGCTTGGGCTTGATCTACCGCTCGTTCTTCCGGAAATACCGCCGCCATGCCGTCGTCGGCTCACTAGTCGCCGCCGCGCTCATCACCCCATCAGGAGATCCCTTCTCCCTGTTCGTGGTAACCCTCCCGATATATATGCTGTGGGAGATTAGCGCCTTCGTGGTGAAAAAAGATCCCCCTGAAGAAGAGGAAGAATTGCCCGCGGTGATCGAGTAAATATTCCCGAGGCCTTCATCGTACCGCGATGACCTCGATCTCCACGAGCGCGTTCTTTGGCAGGGCCTTCACGGCAAAGGTAGATCGTGCCGGGAATTCCTCTTTAAACTGAGCCGCGTATACCTCGTTCATCCCGTCAAACAGCGACATATCCTCCAAGAAAACGGTGGTCTTCACCACGTGGTTGATATTTAATCCGGCTGACGATAATACCGCTTTTATATTGACAAAGATCTGGGCTGTTTGCTCCTTGATCCCTCCCGGGACAAAGTTACCGGTCACGCAATCGATCGGCAACATCCCCGATAAAAACAACGTACCGTTCGCCTCTACGGCCTGGCTATACGGTCCGATGGCCGCGGGCGCACTATTGGTGGAAATAACTTTCTTCATAATCTAAAAATTATCACATTAGTCTCATTGACACATTAGTTTCATTGACATATTAGTCCCATTGGCATATTAGTCTCATTGACACATTAGTCTCATTGACATATCAGCCTCCCCGCTGGCGCACCACCTCGTAAATCAATACTCCGGCAGCGACCGACACGTTAAGGGATTGAATGGTCCCGAACTGGGGAATTTTCACCAGCTCGTCACTAAGCCTCAGGTGAACCGGGTCAACCCCCACGTCCTCCGAGCCCATCAGTAGGGCAACCGGCACGCTCATATCGCTGCTGGTATACAGTTCGGCTGCCTTCTCGGTGGCTGTCACCACTTTTATCCCGCTGTTCTTCAGGTAAACGATCGCCTCCTTGAGGCTCCGCTCCCTGCACACCGGTATGGAATGCAACGCCCCGGCTGATGTCTTCATCGCGTCGGCGTTTACCGACACGCTCCCCCTGGCGGGAATCACGATCGCGTGCACGCCCGCCACTTCGCACGTACGCGCGATAGCACCGAAGTTACGCACGTCAGTCAGCCCGTCCAGTACGAGGATAAACGGGTTCTTCCCATCCTCATACAACAGGGGCACGATCTGTTCCAGTTTCTGGTAAGTCACCGCGGAAGTAAAGGCAATCACCCCCTGGTGATTTTTCCGTGTTACCCGGTCGATCCGCTCCAACGGCACCCGCTGCATCGGGATCTCGTGAAGACGGAGTAGTTCCTGTAGTTCGGAGAATAGCTCGCCCGACAATTCACGCTTTACCATCACCTTATCGATATCCTTTCCGGCCTCCACCGCTTCCATCACGGCACGAATGCCAAAAATCATCTCTTTCTCCTTCATACGATTAAAACTATAACGTTTTGCCTGCACGGCCGGTTTACATTCCCAGCATTACGCGGGCATTTTCTATTGCTTCGTTGGTCACCTCGGCTCCGCTCAACATGCGCGCGAGTTCTTCCACCCGCTCTGTTGAAGACAGTACTTTAATGCGGGTAACCACGCTCTCGTCCAGTTCTTCCTTGTACACCACGAAGTGGGTATGTCCTTTGGACGCGATCTGGGGCAGGTGGGTAATGCCGATCACCTGCATCTCGCGGCTCATCTCCTTCATGATTGCCCCCACCCTGTCGGCCACCTCTCCCGAGGTACCGGTATCGATCTCGTCGAAAATAATGGTGGGCAAGGCAGTAGCTCCCGCGATCATCGCCTTCAGGCAAAGCATCAGGCGCGATATCTCCCCGCCCGAAGCGATCTCGGCCACCGGCTGTATCGGGGTGTTCTTGTTGGCGGAAAAAAGGAACTGAACCGTGTCGCCACCTGATTCGTCGGGTTCTTTCTTTTCCGTGAACTCGCACCGGAAACGGGTATTGGGCATCCTCAGGTAGGCGAGCCGTTCTATTAACTGTTTCTCGATTCCCGGGGCTGCTGCCTTTCGCTTCTTACCGAGTAGGGTCGCTTTTTCGAGCAGGATCTTACGTTTCTCGGCCGTCTCTTTTTCGCGCGCCGATAACGCTTCATCCAGCGAGTCGATACTCTTCAATCGATCTCCTATCTTATCACGCAGGGCTATCAATTCGTTCACCGTGTTGGCGGAATGCTTCTTTTGTAACCCGAAGAGGGTACCAAGACGGTCTTCCACCAGCTGCTGTCTTTCGGGGTCGAACTCCACCGTGTCGAAATAGCGGGTCGCCTCCTCCCTTGCGTCTTTCATGTCGATATAAGCAGCCTCCACCCTCGCGGCAAGTTCTGTCACTTTGGGGTACACCTGCTGTACGCGAAGCAGCGCGTCGGCAGCGGAACGCAACAGTGCTTCGGCATTGTGCTCCTCCCCCCCGAGCAGGGAGGTCACCTCGTAAAGACCTGTTTTTATCTCTTCGGCATGGGTCAAAGCCTTTAGCTCTTCTTCCAATCGTTCCTGCTCTCCCTCCTCCAAGGCCGCCTCCTGTAGAGCCTCAAACTGGAACCGGAGGTAATCCTCCTCCTCTTTATTCTCGCGGGAGCGAACTCGCAGTTCTTGGAGCGCTTTCTCTGAAGCGCGGTAAGCGCGAAAAGCCTCCCTGTATATCTCACGCTCCTGGCCCGTTCCCGCCAAGGCGTCCACCACGCTTAGCTGGAACTGGTTGTCTTGCAATGCCAAGCTTCGATGCTGCGAGTGCACGTCAATCAACCGGTCACCCAGCTTTTTCAGGTCGTTCAAGTAGACCGGCGAGTCGTTCACGAAAGCACGCGATTTCCCCCCGGCCCATATTTCACGCCGCAAGATGCATTCGTCGCCGTCGTATACCCAGTCGTTCTCGTCAAAAAATGGCTCTAGGTTGTACGACGAAACATCAAAAACACCTTCAATCACGCATTTATTTGCTCCTTGCTTGATGTGGCGGGCATCTGCACGTTGCCCGAGGATAAGCGACAGCGCTCCCAAGATAATCGACTTCCCCGCCCCGGTTTCTCCCGTGATCACGGAAAAACCCGAGTCGAACGCGATGTGTAGCGAATCGATTAGCGCGTAGTTCTCTATGGATAACGACCTTAACATATTATTCTTCAGTCGTGAACTGCATTTATTCTAAATTTGACAGTAAATTAACGGTATAGTATATACTCGTTGTGATATTATACACCAAAAGTAATAAATCTTGCCGAAACATCCGTCGATTCTATCCCTTCTCTTTATTTACCGCCCGTGCAGCCCGACATTACTCCCGCTCACTTTGAATGACGTGCGCCGATTTATTTGATCCGCGATTTCTTGTTGTTCCTCGGTCAGTTGTTCGATGAACCCTGGTGAAAGGACATCTCCCTCCTTTAGGAAGTCATGCCTGGAAGCCATACTCTTACCCACGATCTCGGGCCGAGACTTGCCATGCCCGGTAGCCGTCAGCCGCTCTTTTTCAATGCCTCGTGCTACAAGGTAGTCCACTACCGATTGGGCACGCTGCAACGAGAGGTTCCGGTTGTAATCTTCGGAGCCTGCTCGATCGGTATGGGCAGAAAGCTCCACGAATATCTCCGGGTGTTCCTCCATCAGGGAGACAAGTTCTTCCAGTTCCTTCTCCGATTCCGGCCGTAGCACCGCGCTATCAAAATCATAATAAATGTGTTCCATCACTACCGGTTTACCGATCGGGATCATTTCGAAATCAACATATACCAGCGTGTCTTTATTCGCCGGAAATGCCTGCAACTCTCCTTTCGAGTTAAGGAATCCCTCCCTACTGGCCAGAAACAGGTATTCTACCCCCGCCTTTGCCTTGAAGCCATACTCCCCGTCACCGTTGGTAATAAAATGGTACCGGGTGCCATCGTTCCCCACCACTGTCACGGCTGCCTCGGGAATCAACACGTCTTCGTGATCCACCACGATGCCTTCTACACGAATGGAGGGGTTCATGTACTGAAACGAGTAGATATGATCGTACCCCCTCGCGTCGTCGCGGTTCGAGCTAAAAAAACCTTTCTCGCCTTGGGAATAGAACGTGATGCCGAAATCATCGGCGGGAGAGTTAAGGGGAAACATGTTTTGCACCCGCCACCGGTTGGTTTCTCGCGGCATAACAGCGACAAACAGGTCTAAGCCCCCCACTCCGGGGTGGCCGTCGGACGAGAAGTAAAGCGTGGAGTCGTTCCGGGCATACGGGAACATCTCGTCCCCCGGTGAGTTAATCCGCGGCCCCATGTTTTCAATGGAAAGCACCTCGGTACTTCCTTTCAACTTCGCTCGCCAGATATCTTTCCCACCCTGTCCTCCCGGCATGTCAGACACGAAGTAGAGGTAGTTCCCGCATGGCGAAGGGGCAGGATGGGCAAATATCCATAGCGAGTCGCCCGGGAACTCCAGTGCCCTGCAGCCACTCCATTCCCCGTTCACGTTTCGAGACACGTGAATTTCGGGGGTAGTGCCCCGGTTTGGGTCCGCGTAGCTGTAGGTGTAATACATCCACTCCCCGTCCGGCGAAAAAGCGGGGGTACCTTCATCAAATTCGGTATTGAGACTCGTTTCCACTCGCTTCGGCTGTTGCCACACCCCATGCACGTTAGTCTCCGAAAAATAGATGTCGTTGTATTTCATCCCGGTCATTGGGCTTCGTTCTTCCCCGCGCGAAGTTTCTCTTGAGGAGGTAAAATAGAGCCGATCTCCCCGCCTGTTCAGCATAGGGCTAAATTCGCCGCGATTAGAAATAAACACCTCTTCCTGCTTCACCGCGTAACGGGTAGGCTCCTCGCTCCATCTCATCGCCAGCTCTGCCCCCTCCAAGCCGGATAATGCCAGCGGATGGCCTGGCTGCATGGTCAAGAAGTCTCGATACGCCGCGGCCGCTTGTTCGTGATCTCCTTCACGATGCAGCATTCGCGCGTAATGGAAGTACATCAATGTATCGGGGTACTCGTAGCGAATCGCGTTCCGGTAAGCGCCCGCTGCTCGAGTTGCTTGATTGAGTAGCCGGTAGTTTTCGGCCATCTCGTACGCGATCACACCCCTCATGGCCCGCTGGTCTCGCGAGGCACTCCGGTAAAGCTCGCGGTAAACCTCTGCCGCGGCGTGATATTCACCCTTCGCGTAATGCTCCCGGGCATCGCCCAGCTTTGCCGACTGGCAAGAGACCAAGAGAGAGAGGATCAGCAGAATAGATAATTTCATCCATATCATCTGTTATTAAACGGATCGGGGCATGTTTTATTTTATCACGGGAGAAATAATCTCGCGGCTAAACAACGAAGTTGCGCGACGGCATGAATCCTCGTGAAATCAAACGGGGAGAGTATTACCGCCTCCCTGATGCTCCGGTCGTAACAGGTCGTTCACCGTCTTTACCGGGTTGAACGTGGCGATGGGCACTTCCACGAACAGCGTGTTCCAGTCGCTCATTGCCCCGTTCCACAGCCCGGGTAGTTCTAAGGCTTTCAGCTCTTTGCCGTCTTTCGATTTGTAAGAGATAAAACCGGTGTTTTTGTCAACGTGTTTCGTGAGGTCGAACGGCTCACCCCGGTAGTTTTTAATACCGCACACGAGGTCAACCGGGTTAAAATGCGACCCGTTCTTGAATGCCGATAGGGCGCGCGCGTCGTTTTTATCAATTTGTGAGCTCTCCAATATCTGCGGGGATGCCGACCCGTCGGGATTGACCGCAATGAACGGTCCGCCACCCGGCTCTCCCACGTTTTTCACCATCCCGCACACTCGGAAGGGGCGGTCGAGTTTCTTTCGCAGGTACTCCTTCAACTCCACATCAGAAGTAATCCCGGCCGGTGGAGTAATAAAGAGTTCATCCTCCGCGAAAGCGACCATCTCTGCCAGCTCTTCGGCAGCTACATTTCCGGCATCCAACTTCTCAAGGTAACCGAACGCGCGTTCTTGCATCGTGACCAAGATTCCGGCCAGCAAGGTTTTGTACCGGGCTTCCTCTTCTTTCAGCCGGTCGGGGACCACGTTATCAATATTTTTGATAAAGATAACATCGGAGTCGATGTCGTTCAGGTTCTCGATGAGTGCCCCGTGCCCTCCCGGGCGAAAAAGAAGTGCACCGTCCTCTTCCCGGAATGGTTCGTTGTTCATATCCACCGCGATGGTATCGGTGCTCGGTTTCTGAACACTATAAGATACGGAAATACGTGCCCCGAGCTTCTGCTCGTAGCTCACTTTTCGGGCGGCCACTAACAGTTCGAACAGCTGCCGATGTTCTTCCGACACCGTGAAATGCACGTTCACGTGCCGAGAACCGTCTTTGGCGTACAGGGCTCCCTCCGTGAGGTGTTCGCCCACGGGCGTACGATTACCTTCGGGGTACGCGTGGAATAGAAGCAACCCTTTTGGAAGATTGCCATAATCCAGCCCATCGGGGCGCAAGAGGGCAGCAATAACCTCTTTATAGCGCACCTCGGCACACAACGAGACGGCTCCTTGGCCATACAATTCCACGCATTTTTCGTCTAATTTTTTAAAAAAGGCGAATTGTCGGATCTGTTCAAAGAACGTCTTTTCAAAGGCGGTGGTGGGCTCACTGTAATCCGCTTCTAAAAACGCGAACAGGTCCTTGAACATACGGCTGGCTGCCCCCGATGCCGGAACAAACTTCATAACTTTCTTGCCCTCCTTCAAGTAAGCCTGCCAAGCAGCAAGATACTCCTTTTCTTCCTCTTCCTCCACCCGCGACAATCCATTCCCCACGGAAGCCGCGTCCACGATGGACAGGAATGGGAAGCCGGTCTGAAAATGATTCAATTGAGCATCCAGCTGAGTTTGGGATATTCCTTTTTCCTTCAATAAATCGAGATCTTGTCGTGTGAACATAGCGCGTTTTTTTAGCAAGTGAGTTATATGCGGTCAGTCAACCTCACCCCAAAGATAGATAAAACGGCTGATTTCACCCCATGATGCTGAGACAAATTTCGGCAAAAAACCGGCACGTGTAAAAACGTCCGCGTATCGTCGTGTCGATGCCACGAGGTAGGAGTTTAAGGATGAAGCTTAATAGTCTGCTACAATTACCGCCCTGTCTCTGTCAGATTTGTTCCCGGTACACGGCCGAACAAAAAACCGACATATTGGCAGAATTCACGAAACACAACAAAACTTGGCATAAGATTTGAGAAACAGATAGTGTATCGTTAAAGACAAATAAAAAACCGGTAAACCTTTCGTTTATCGTGACGAGAAAAATATAAATCAGAAAATAAAAACAACATATAATTACATAACAAACTATGGCAAAGATTATTGGAATAGACTTAGGTACAACCAACTCCTGCGTCTCCGTGATGGAGGGAAACGAGCCGGTTGTAATCCCTAATAACGAGGGGAAGCGCACCACGCCTTCCGTCGTGGCTTTC
>ERZ1032852.183-NODE-183-length-17537-cov-21.207242_pt1 | contig 17537 bp, 9 predicted proteins | sample MGYA00516689_ERZ1032852 | MGnify/ENA primary metagenome ERZ1032852 (study PRJEB33719, sample SAMN04262499) | wastewater metagenome | biome: rural village; feature: composting latrine chamber; material: composting feces with ash | place: El Salvador | collected...
AGGTCTGGCTGGTCGGGAACGAGAGCGTGCTGAACTCCCAGGGCCACGACCAGGCGTCGCCCTGGACCTTGCTCAGCTGCACCGTCTGCAGCCAGTTCGACAATGACGGCTCCGGCACCACCACCCTGCCCTCGCGGCCGTGGTGCCACTCCAGCATCAGCACCTCGCCGTTGATGGAGTGCACCACCTGCTCGTCCAGCACCATCTGGCCAAAGATCTCCGACTCGATGCTGGGCTTCTTGGGCAGTCCCATCATCTTCATCACCGAGCGGACGTAGCGGCGTGTGAAGCTGGGGTAGTGTCGATAGGAAGTTTGTAGCATTAACACCTCATTGAGCCGTGAGACCCAACCACTCAGGACATACTGGCAGCCGACTCTCTCAACCTCCTCGCGACCTCATGCCCAGTGCGACTGTCCTTCTTCATATCACCCAGTTGACGGTAGATCACGTCGCGCGTTGCTGAAAGCAGCAGAGGGTCGGCATCGACCTGAAGACCGGCAGCCTTCTCACGAACGGGCCATAGCAACGTGTCCTTCAAGGCAAGCATGCCATTGCGATCCGGTGCATCGAACTTGAGGTGCACTCGTTGGCCATGGCGCTGGCTAACATCGCCTCGGAACCGGTCCAGTTCTGCTATCTGATTGTTGGGCGTATCCGGGGTGGGTTTGAGCTTCTGCTCGGCCAGGCTGGCGGCCGCGGCATCGAGCATCACCTTCTGCTGTCGGCCGACACGATCATCCTGACGCCCCGGCAGCCGCTGCACCCGAGGCACCAGCTCGATCTCCCCACCCTCAGACAGCTCACTTTCCAGAAGGTCATCCGTGGTCGCCCAGCGTTGGCCACCGAGCTGCAGTGCCGAGAGTGGCTTGCGCGCATTCCATGCCGCCAGCACGGCCTCATAGGGCTGCAACATGTAGTCGAGCAACTTCTCGAAGACGGGGTCACCGTAGGTGGCGAAATGCAGGCGTCGCCGGTCCTCGGCACCCAGCCCATGCTCGAATAGTTCACGAGAAGTAGTCAGCAGCGTGTCGCGCGGTACGCCTGGAACGTCCACGAGGCGGAAGGCATCACCGTGGGCGAAGCTCTCGATGCCGCCGCCCAGTGCCTTCAGGTAGGCACTCTCGCTGATGATTCGCCAGATACTTTCCAGTGAAGCCGGCAGCGGCTCACGGCGCTGCTGTGCCTCCAGATGCTCGTAGGCGGCCTTCTGCTCCTCGGCCTTGAACTCGGTGAGCTGTTGTCGCTCCTGGATCCGCTTCGCGTGCTCCTGCGCCCGGCGAATCAGCTCCTCCTCGTCGATCTTGCCCTCTTCCCCCTCGGCCTTGGCGTAGTCCTCGAAGTCCTCGGGCTGGATGGGCAGAAGCGAGAATTGCAGCTCCCCGGAAACGGTCAGCGCCTCGCGGAAGCGTTTCACCAAGCGTGAGTAGACCACCTCCTCAACGCTGCCCTGATAGAGATAGTTCAGCACGTGGATCTGTGTGTGGTGCTGGCCGATGCGGTCAATACGACCGATACGCTGCTCCAGCATCATGGGGTTCCAGGGGAGGTCAAAGTTGATCAGCAGGTCGGCGCTCTGCAGGTTGAGGCCCTCGGCAGCAGCGTCGGTGCACAGCAGGATATCAATGTTACCCGCCACGAAGCGCTGCTTGATGGTGGTACGGTCCATCCGTTCCGACTGGAATTCCCCGGCTCGCCGGAGTGTGCCACCGGCGCCGGAGAAGGTACCGATCGGGCAACCCGGCAGCCGCCGGCGCAGCTCCCCATGCAGGTACTCCATGGTATCGGTGTAGCGCGTGAACAGCACCAGCTGACGGACTCGGTCACTGCTATTGATGCGCCGCTGGTCGATGTGCTCCAGCAGCTGACGCATCTTACGCGGCGTGGCGGGTAGCTTGTCCATGGTGGCAATCAGCCGCGACACGGCGCCCTGCTCCCAGGTCAGGTCACTCTCTGTGCGGTGTTTGAGCACCAACCCTTCCACCTCATCGTCTCTCAGCTCTTCGAGTTCTTCACGTGAGCCATCCGAGGTCGCGACCTGCTGCGCCTTGTGGTCGAGCGTCTGCTGGATCTTGTCCAGGCGCCGCTTCAGTGAGCAGTGCAGCGCATGGAAGGACGAGGCGAAGCGCAGCCGCAAGAAGCTCAGGTAGAAGCCGATGGCGGCGCGCTGCCGGCCCTCCTCCATGTTGGCAGCCATATGACTTGCCAGGTCGGCGCAGTACTCCTGCAGCTGGTCATAGACGTCACGCTCGATGCCGCCAAGCGGAATGATGCTGGGGGCAACCTCCCGCCAGGCGAGGTTTGCATTCAGCAGCCCTTCCCGCTGGTAGGCGCGCAGCAGAGAGCGTGTGTGCCGCAGCATGCTGCGTCCCAGCGGTGCCAACAGGCTCAGCGCCGGCTGCACCTCGTCCCAGATCATCGGCTCCAATGAACGATCAGTGAAGTCCTCCAGTCCAGTTTTACCGAACGGGCTCAGCACATGCTCATTGACGAAGTGCCACTGTTCCGGAGAAGAGCTCCGCACATTGTTCAGGTAGCGACACAGCCATTCGCCTTCGTAGTGAGCCATCGGCTCCTGGTGGAGCAGCTTGTCGCGCACCCGGTAGAAGATTTCACACAGATCCTCGGAGAACTGGACAGCCCCGGCGGAAGGCATCAGCTTCAGCAAGTCGAAGGCCTCTACACGGTTGAGCTGCATTGGCGTGGCGGTGGCCAGCAGCAAGGTGCGCGACTTGCCATATAGCGCACCCTGCAGCTCCTGGTAAAGCTTGTTGAAGCGCGGCATGGTGGTCTGATTGTCCGGCGTCTGGCGCCGGGCCTTGTGGGCCTCGTCCACCAGCACCAGGTCGGTCTCGGGAAGGTTGGCCAGCAGCCTGCCACCGTGGCGGTTGATCACCAGACCCGTCGAGATGATCTCCAGCGGTGCATCGAACATCTGGCCCTGCCCCTGCATCGGCTCGCCATCCAGCAGGTCGATACGCTCCCAGCGCCCCTTGCGGCTGGTGCGCCTGACGAAGGGCAGATAGAATTTCTCGGCCATCTCCACCAGCCACTGCGAGGTCAGCGAGGCCGGCGCAAACACCCGGATGGTACTGGCACGGCCACTCAGCCACAGAGCCCGGAAGGCCAGCCCTGCTTCGATGGTCTTGCCAAGGCCTACCTCGTCACACAGCAGATGGTTGCGGGGGTAGGTCTCCAGCAGGCGATTGGCCACAAAGCGCTGATGCGGCCAGGGCTCGATGGGCGTGGTTTCGATGGCGACACGCTCCCCGCCCGGCAGCAGGGGCGCGAGTCGCAGCATGGCAAAGCGTAGCCGCTCGGCGAAGCTCGGTGTGAGCTCATCCTTCTCTCTCACCTGCTTCGTGTGTGTGGCCATCGGCGTACCGTCGATCTCGCGCAGGCTACCGGCGTTGCGGGCAATCTTTACCAATTCGGCCTCGACCGCCTCAGGGAGGGAAAAGGTCCTGATCGCCGGATGGTTGCCCTGCCACAGCGCCTTGAAGTTACGGTGCTTCTGAGGGATCGCCTTTCTCCCCCAGTCTTCCCATGACGGATGCACATTAATGTTCTCGGCATTGATAGCCAGCGCCGTCCTGGACTCGTTGAGCGAGCCGGAAATGTAAAGCTCATCCTGGCCATCGCCGAGAATCGCCCACTTCTCATGCAGGTAGCCATCCTGGGCGTAATCTAGAGGTTGCGGTGATCCATCCTTGGCATGCACCCGCAGGCCAACGCGAAGGCTGAGGTAGCCATTGGCCACCATCCACGCCAGCAGCTCGACACCATGTCGCATGGCAGAAGGCCACTGTTGACTCGATGCCAGCTCTGCCAGCATGGCCTGGCTGGCACGCTGCTCATCGCCCTGCAGGATCGCGGCGGCATCGTCGGGATCGAGCTGCATCCCGACCACGAAGCGCGCCTCCCCACCGTTCTCGATGAAACGCGAAAACCCCTGAGATGCTGCCGCCAGCGACGAAGAGCTGAAGTAGCCGGCGACACGGTCGTAGCGCGTCGCCCGGCTCAGCGCCGGAATGTAGAAGTCGTGCAGCACATCCACCAGCTTGCCATCTTCCCGGATATCTGAAGTGGCGTAGCTGGGCTCCCAGGGGTAGTCGCGTAATGGCATGGTGGCCTCCTTGCGCTAGCGGGTGACGAGATCCAGACCTTTGAGCTTCCAGTTGCTGGAAAAGACATTCAGCAAGTCGTGCTGTCTTGTCTTCACTTCTTGTTCAGTCCAGCGCTGGTGGTTCAAGACCTGCGTCGAACAGGCATAGAGTGAGACCCCATTGCGCGTCTGGAAGTACTTCTGCTTCTTGAGATCAAATTCGTAATTCGATGCTTCCGAATTCTTCTGACGTGACAGAAGAACCAGATTTCCCAGCCTGTTAGTCCACTCCTCACGCTCCTCCTCGGGCCAATTCTCCAACCATTGGGAACCTTCGCTCGGATTCTGAGGCAACACATGCTCGATCGTCGTGGTCTTGTGTTTGTAGCTGACGGTCGTTGCCGCAAGGAAAGAGTCCATCCTCAGCATGATGTACATGCGCAACAGTGCCGGGTAGTCATAGACGTTACCATTCAGCCGCTCAAGGGTCTCCCTCTGCGCCTGAGGGGTGAGGTCAAGGGAAGAGCCTTCATCTAGGAGGTTCACTCCAGCCTCTAGCTCAGTCAGCACCCGCCCATAGCGTTCAACCCTGGGAGTCACATAAACGCCGCGAATGAACATGCTGGCCGCCAAGCGCTCTAGCATGACCAAGTGCTTTTCTAGAGCCTCAGTATCACCCTCATAGCGACGCACAAATTCCATGGCAACTGGAACCCAGTCCATGTTGTTGACGCGATGAAGCCAACTGAACAGCTCATTGATGCTCTCAGCCCTCTCTGAGCTGACAAACGACTGGTTTCTGATCACCTCGAAAGCATCGGCATAGGGGAGGATGACTTCATCCATCAGAGTCTTGCTGCCAGGAACCGCCTTCACCACATAGTCATTGAATTCATCAAGCACTGAACGACGATATTTCTCTTTTCGGAATATCATTCGAATATGAGCTATCAGGTCATTGAAGCCTCGGCGGCTCAAACGGATCTCGGCATCTTCCCAGCGCTCGGTATACTGAGTCCTCTCACGCTCCCCGATACCGCTGATAATATTGGCTTTGAGGATGTCCGATGGCTCAAGGTCCAGCCCTCGATCATTCATTACCGAGAAGATCCGATAGGCTGACTTGAAGCTCTCCGTTGACACGAGGACAAGGATGCAATTTCTTATAATAAACTGACCAAAGCGACCCACCTGCTCCTCCTCGAGGTTGGCAAGTCGATCAATATAGTAGCTACCGTTCTGAATGATGTTCAGCTGAGAATCCTGATAGCGACTGACATCAAGACTGGCCAGTTCGGCCATCCCGCCCGGGTTTTGCACATAGCGGCTGAAGAATTCGCTGTCCCGGGAACGCAGGCATAACCGAGGCTTCTCTTCGAGATCCAATGTAATATCGCCAGGCTCCATGATGTACTTGTCGAAGGCGGCTCCCCACTTACCATTACCTTGAAGCCGATCCCGAATAGCCGAAAGCAGGATTGTCAACGTGGTCAGCCGCTGCTGGCCGTCGACAACATCAGCACGATTGGTCTTGTCATCCTTGACCAGCACAATGCTACCCAGGAAGTATTCTTCTGACTTGTCCTCCTGTTCCATGAAGGTCCATAGGTCCTCGAAAAGCTCCTCTGCCTGCTCTACTTCCCAGGCATAGGGCCGCTGATACTCCGGAATATGAAATTCATAGTCACTGGACAGCACCTTGTGCAGCTTTAGGTCGCTTCCCTTGATTGTGCTCATCCCTTGCATACTCCTTATCCAATTATTAACTATTTTTGTGCTGCCAATTCATTCCACTCCAGCGCCCGGGAGCGCCAGTGCTCCTCGATCTGCTGGACGAAGTCAGGGTGCACCAGCTTCGCGCGGCGCTCGCACCACTCGGGGCCATCCTGTCGAATCACGATGCCTTCCAGCTTGCCATCCCGGTAACCGCTGCGGCCGTTGCGTACCAGCTTTTCCAGCTCCCTGGCAGTAAAGCGCCCGCTCTTCAACAGGGGCACGGTGGCCAGGCCGAGCCGCGCGGCCAGATCATTGCGCCGCTCCCGGTTCCAGAAGCGCTGGGCCTGGCTGTCGTAGACATCGAAGACCAGGAACCAGTCCGGCAGGCTGGCGTAGTCGAGGGAGTGGCGTGCGGCACACCACTCGCCGAAGAGGATGACATGTTCGGGCAGGTGAGCCTGAAAACTGGCCAGATGCTGCATGAGCCACTGGTTGAGTCGCGAGAACTGCCCGCGAAACGGGGGCTCCAGGTAGGCACCACGGTTCTGAGCACGCAGCAGGCCGTTCTCTCCCCAGGAGATTCCCAGGTTGGCCCCATCCAGCTTCTCTTCCGCCAGCACCTCGCCCGCGAGCAGCGCCTCCACCTCGGGTGGGTCCAGCAGCTTATCGTCACGGGGCTCACCCTCGCCCAGCCAGGCAAGGTGCGGGGTGTGAGGGAAACGGAAAAAGTCACTCATCTGGCGGAAACTCAGGCATGGTCTGGTTGGGAAACTTCTGCGCGTAGAAGCGCTCAACGTCACCGGGACAGACGAAGCGGAAGTGCACACCAGCCTGAGACAGCGGCTGCCACCAGTTCAGCCATTTACAGTCCGCGGCCTGGAGGATGGGCGGGTTCTCAGCATCGGCCGCCGCCACAGCGATAAACTTGCGATCCGGCGGGTCGAATTCACGCTGAAGCGCGTGGTCGGGGAATTCCTCGAACCAGTCATCGGCGCTCTCGGTAACCGACACTTTGGCAACGTGCCTGGCAACCCCATGGTGCTGCAGCAGATACTTGAGAAAGGCATCACCAGGCTCCTTCTGACCGCGATTCGGGTTCAGCTTGTGATGGTACTCGCCCAGAATACGCCACGCATCATCGATTACCGTGACCCCACCCTGGCGCAGGCTGTCGAGCGCCTCGATGCAGGTGATCACGCACTCCTCGGAGATATCCGCATGGTCACGGTTCGCGACCAACAGCACGTTGGTATCGACCACGGCTCGCTTCATACGCCGGCCCCCTGTGCCTTCCTGGCCTTGCGCTTGCGTGCCGCAGCCAGCGCCCGCTGGGTGATGTCCTCCATGTCGTCGCCGAAGAAATCATCCGGCCAGTTCTCGATGTCACCGTACTCATTGAGCCGCAACGGCTCCAGGTGGGCGCCGTGACGATTTCGCGTCACAAAGTAGATCGCCACGTCGTCGGGCGACACCTCGCCTTCGGCGATGCGTCGCTGCAACCGGTTGAGGAAGTGCTCGGAGTGGCTCTCGATGATCAGCTGGGTATTACGGTCCTCGCCGTTCTCTCGCGCCTGGATCGCACTGATGAAGGCATCCGCCAGATTGGCCTGAACGCGCGGGTGCAGGTGGATCTCGGGCTGCTCCATCCACAACACCGAGTTCGGCGGGGCATAGAAGGCCTGCACCAGGGCCGGCAGGATCTGCGAGACACCAAAACCGACATCGGTCAGCTTCACCCAGGGCGCACCGGTATGGGCCTGGATCAGCACCTCATACTCCTTGCGCCCTTTCGCAATGGGCTCGACCTTGAACTCATGGATGATGCCCAGGTTCTTCAGCCAGCCAGCGATAAAGGCGTCGAAGGGTTGATACTTCTGTTTGGGCCCGCGGTTGAGCTGCCGCCCCTGTTGGGTGGCAGCCAGTATCGCCGGAATAGTCAGCTCACCTTCGGCCCCCACATCGGGCGGGGTATCGCCGGACCAGGGGTAGACGCGCTTGGGCGGGCTCCGCAGTGGGCCGAGGTGGTAGAAGTTCTCCAGCAGCTGCTCGGCTTCCAGCACGAACTCTGTAAGGAAGTGGGCGTTCTGGTAGCGCGACAGCGTCTTGTCCGAGAAGCGGTAGAACTTCTCCGGCGCCTCGACGCCCCAGTTCCGGCCCTGGGCATGCACCAGCCGCAGCGGTCCGCACTTGAGAAATGCCTTGCCGTCACGGCGCCCATGCCGAACCTTGAGCACCTCGTCATCACCTTGGCCCAGGGAGTAGGAGAACTGTCGCGTCTCGGGCTGCTGTGCCTTGCTAGCCGCGATCTCCGCGTCCAGGGTGAGCTCATCGCCGTAAAAGGTCTGGTCAGGATTGAGAATATCGCTTAGCAGCAGAGGCTCCCGGCTCTTCCAGCTCAGCGAGAAACCCAGCGCCTGGTTCAGATCGTGGTCATGCAGGCAGTCCTCGAAGGTGCCCAGATCGATCAGCGAGTTGTCGTCGCCCAGGTGCAGGGAACGCTTGCGATCGGTCAGCAGCGCCGTCTGCTTAAGCGCCATCAGCAGATGGCCCAAGCTCGACTTGCCTGAGCTGTTGGTGCCAAAGATCACCGTCAGCGGTGCCAGGCGCATCGGCCCGGTGTCCTGCCAGGCCTTGAAGTTCTGCAGTCGCAGCTCAGTGAGCATGGGCCTCTCTCCTTACAGCTCGTAGTCGATCAGCTGGGCTTCGCGCTTGAGCTCGTCGTCGCGGCACTCCTTGGCCCATACCTTGAGCAGGCCGCGCAGGGCGTCGCTGTCGCGCTTGCCGTGCTCGCTGAGGTAGTTACGCGCGGCGACGATACCACCTTCACGATGCGTCACGATCAGCCCACCGAGCACGTCCCACAGCGTCTGTGGGCTCTCCAGGCGGGCCGCGGCGCGCTCCTCCGGCTTGAGCAGGCGCAGCTTGTTGCCGCGGATGGCCAGCGGAGCGGCGCGCTCATCCTCGCCGACGTTGGCATAGGCCACCATGTCGTCGCTGACGCGATAGTTGCCGTTGCGGTTCTGCAGGCGGAAGTTGAGCGAGCGGCTCATCTGCAGGGCGTCGTCGAAGGCGAAGTCGCCAAGGCCATTGATGCCGAGGGCGATCACCGCCAGGCGGGATTCGGCGTCCAGGTCATCAACGGTAACCAGGCCACCGGAGAGGCGGCTGACCTCTTCTTCTGCCACCACGCGGGCCGCTTCCTGCATGGCGCGGGTAGGCGGCACCTCATCGTCGCCATCCTGCACCGGCCAGTGGGCAGAATAGACGCGCAGGGCACGACCCCAGGAGGCGATCATGCGGTCCACGGGGTTGAGCTTGAGGCGCTCGAACTCGCCTAGACCTTCGCGTACCGCAGCTTCCAGCTTGCCCTTGACCTCATAGGCCCAGCTGGAGGGCTCGCGATCCCCACGGTCCGACGGGCGACAGGCGATAAAGATTGTGGAGGCAGCAGCAGCGAGATTGAGCTGATGGGTAGACGCGCCGAATTCGGAATCGACTGGATAAGTCCCCGTGATATCCCAGCCGGACTGGATCAGGGAGTTAGTTAAAGTCTCCCATGCATCAGAGCTCTTGTGGGTAAACATCAGCGTCATGATGCCATCCGGCTTGAGCACCCGCTTGCTCTCGGCAAAGATGCCCTGCATCAGCTCTTCATAGCGAGCCTTGGCACCTTTGGCTGATCCATCACGCGACGGATTGGCGACAGCCTCAGAAGATTTGTCAGTCACTTCATCATCGAACCAGCCTGGGTATAGATCGGCTAGCGAGCGTTTTTGCCAAACATAGTAAAAATCGGATAGTTCGCTGTACTGAACATTGTCGTAGTAAGGGGGATCCATCACGACTGCATCTACAGCTTGGCTGTCTAAGCCACTGATATCAGCCGCCGTACCTTTAAACTGGCTAAGGACTCTTCCAGAATTTTTTGAAGAGTTAGCATACACAGGCTTCACCAGACTTATTATTTCATCCAAGGCTTCATATACGGACTTTTGCGCCCAAGCAAATCCCGATGATGGCCCTGAAAAAACCATCTCTCCGAAAGTCCACTTAAGTGAAAAATCATGCCGGCCGAAGGTTCCCGAAACCTGGCCACGCTGTTGAATCCAGCGCGTCTGACGACTGTTATAATCAACAAACTTATCGATGGAAAACTGCAAATAAGTAACTATTGCACGACCTTTTTCTTCGCCCAACTCTTCTAGTATCTTCGGTTTCGCATCCTGTAGCGCCTCCATCGCAGTCAGATGGCCAAGCAGCTGACGCGGGGTAAACATATCCGCCCATGTTGGCATTCCATAGTTAACTGGGCGCATATCGTTACCTTGGGGGAAAGGATCATTAGGCACTAACCCTTTCATCTCAAAATCGAGGCGGCGTTCTTCAAGCTCGCGCTCTGCCGCCTGCAGTGCCTGAAGATCCATTTCGTTCGGTGCACGGAAGTAGCGTACCTTCTGGATCTTGATCTCTCCCTTACGCTCGCCTGAGGCAAAGCGCTGCACATTGCCATGCTTATCCAGCTTGGGTTCCAAGCGAACGCCCACCACGGAATAGAGAACATCCTGCCACTTGCCATATTCGGACTCGCCACGCGCCTGGCGTTTGATTTCATCACCCGAGATCGCCTGATGGCAGTGGATGCATTGGCCCACGCCGCGGCTTACAGTACCGGCATCCAAGTCTTCCCCGTTGGGGCCACGGTTGCCGGTGGTGACCTCAAAGGGCTCGAAGCGCACTGTCTTGTCAGGCTGAGGCTTGATCGCCACCCCACATGACTCTCCTTTTTTGGACAGCCATAAAGAGTTAAGGAGCGGTGCATCACCTTCACAGTGGGGACAGGTTACCTGTCTGCAGTAAAGCAGTCCTTGCTGATCATGCTCATCAGAATACAGCTCCACTAGCTCTGGATATTTCTTCAAGCTCCTTTCCAACTTAGCACGCTCATCATTAGATATCGTGCCAAACGGGGTAAAGGGTGCCATCCTGGCCTCTACCGTTTCTTTCAGTTTTTCTCCCCACTCTCCAAGATGTTCCAGCAGACTTTCACCAAAGCGAGCAGGGTAATCCAACGTAGCCTTGAGTATAACGCTGGCGACTGGATTGAGCTCGTTGGCAATTACCTTATGACCGAGACGCAGAGCTTCGAAGGGGATAGAGCCACCACCAGAAGTTGGATCAAGCACAACCTTACGCTTCTCTTCAGGCAGCGGCTCAATCGGCGTGGCAAAGGCCCGAGAGTAGCCATAGGAGTCTTCCGGGTCCCAGCGAATGGCTTTACCAAGGGCCTTCTTGACGTCGGCTCGCTTGGCAAACTCAAGCTTCTCAGTAACGCCAGCTGGGTCAGCCGTAACTGGCAAAACTTCAATCTTGGCTCCAACATAGACGCCCATTGTGGGCAGCTCGTGGACATCCGCCTTCCACCCCTGCACGACCGGGTCTTCCTGAAACTCGGTGCTTGCCTGCTCCAACTGATCAATCATTTCGCGGCAGGCCTCTCGGCGCTGCTGCTCCTTTTCCACCGCCTTGAGCACCGTCTTGTCGACGGGCAGCACCCAGCGGCCATCATCATTCTGATAGAGCCGCTTGGTGATGGTGTCGCCTACCAAGGTCCAGCGCTCTTCTCCGATCTTGGCCTGCCAGCGCACGATGCCCAGGTCACGAATAAACTGCTCGGGGTCCGCATCAGCAGGCAGCAGAGACGCCAGGATGGCTGCGCGGCTAGGAGTTAAAGGACGACGCGCCCACCAGACATGGAGTCTAGAAGTAGGGGGTTGTTTACCAGTATCGCGTTCACGGCGAGTCTCCGCCCCCACCTGGTGGCAGGGAAAGCCGGCTTCGATCAGGCGCTGGTCGTTGCTGAAATCCATGGTGCTGCTTCCTTGTAAAGCGACAGCCAGGCGGCGGGCCTGGCTGATGATGTCTGTGGTGCGAAAGCACCCGGTTACCTGGCTTGCCTGGCGAGCCCCGCCAGGCAGATGCTGTGTCAGTACTCAGCCACGGGCACGCACTTTCTCCAGGATACGCGGCACGCGCTTGTCGCCGGCCTCGCCGCACAGCAGCATGCGCAGGCCACTGGTGGCCCAGCTGCGCAGGGCAGGGTCGGCGGTGGTGACGTTGGCCAGCCAGTAGACGGCCTCCTCCCGGGAGAACATCGCCACCCGGCGGCCGATCAGCTCGATGCGGTCGACGTCCTTCACCTTGCTCTGCAGGCGGAAGAACAGCGCCAGGCGTGCGCCGGCGGCCTCATCCAGGGGGAAGTTGAGGTCGGTCTGCTTGAGCCCCTGGGCGGACATGTAGCCCTCCAGCCCCAGGGGGATGCCCTGCTCGTCCTTGACCTCTTCCAGGATACGCTTGAGCACCGGCAGGCAGGCCCGCACGCTCTCGCCGTGCAGGGTGCCGCGCTCCACGTGCTTGGCACGTGGGTTGGTCAGCCCCTCGATGTCGTCGCGATCCTCCGGGGCGATGCGCTCCTTGATGATCAGCACCGGCGGCGGCAGGTCCTTGTGGCGCGTCAGGCGCAGCGCATAGGGCGAGCGTTTGGCCAATTTGGCCAGCTGAGCCTCATCGGCCTGGTGACTCTTGCGGCGCGCGCGGGGGGCCGCCTTCTTTGCGGTAGTGGCCATCGACGGTGATTATCCTTCCAGTTGCTCAAGCATCTTGGTGAACTTGCAGTTCGGGTCCAGCTCACCCAGCGTCAGGCGTACCTGATGTTGCTCGGTGGTGAACTTCAGGCGGCTGTTCAGCGCGGAGAACAGTGCCCGACTCTCGACCAGGGCGCCGACCGTGCTCGGACCCAGCATCAGCTGGAAACGGCCCTTGTCAGGAGTTTCCGCGCCGATTTGCAGCGCCTGCACCTCTGTCTGCGATTGGGCCAGCCCGGTGCCGGAGAGCAGGTTGAAGAGCTGCTTGATCTTCTCGGGCGTACGCAGCACGAAAGACCGGTTTTCCACCTTGGGCTTGGTGATCCATCCTCGGGCCTGGGCCGTCTGGTAGGGCACCACGATGCCGCTGGTGACCCCGCCCACCGGCACACTGTCACCGGTCATCGCCTGCTCGGGGTCGGCGTTGCCCTCTTCATTGAAGGCCTCCTGCGGGTAGGCCACCAGCTGCCGCTGGGCGAAGAGGTTTTCCAACTGCTGCTGGTAGACGTGAGCATCGACCTTGTCGTGCTCCTGCTCGATGATCTGTGGCAGTTGGCCGAGATCGACCTGATCGCGGCTATCGATCACCTGACGTATCCAGGCACCCACGGTGTTGGGATCGCGAACAATGCTCTCCAGCCAGCCCAGCTGCTTGGCATGCTCCTTGGTGCAGAGGATCCAGCCTTCACCGCCGTTCTCCAATGGCTCCACCGTAAGAGGCGGCTGATTGTCCTTATGGTAGAGCGCATCAGGCTTGTGGCTGTTCTTGTCTGGCATGTGGCCCAGGCACCAGCTGCTGCGCTTGGCGCCTTCCACCAGCACCGTGGCCAACAGCGCGGGGCGCTGCAGGATCGGCCAGTTTCGGCGAGTCGCGAAGCGCTCGATCAAGTCGCTGACGTTGACCTGCTTGAGGCTATCGAAGAACAGCTTCCCCAAAAGAGTGATGGCCTCTGCCGTAGAGGCACGCTCGTCGGTAATCAGCTCTCCCTCATCGGCCAGCTGCTTGAGAATGGCATCCTCCAGGTGCATACCGCCGGAGCCGCCGGCGGTGGGGCCGGCGCCTCGCTTGCCAAGGTCCCGTACCACCACGCGGCCACCTTCGCGCCCCGGGTAGATCAGGAAGCGATAGGCCTCGTCGATGGCGGTGCGCAGCTCGGCCGGGCTCTTGGCCGCACGCTCCCTGAACTCGCCCTTCTGCAGCTGTTCATGGCTGACGCCCCAGTTCTCGGGGTTTTCCTTGAGGCGCTCCAGGGAGATCGCCTTGCGCGCCAGGGTGAGGATGTTCTGCCGGGTGCGGTGCTCCTGGTGGGTGCGTGACTCGGTCCAGGTAGTGCCGGCGATATGAGTGGTGCTGGGGACCAGCAGGAAGACCTGGTTCTGGTACTGACGCACCGCATCACCGCGCCGCTCGATAAAGCGCGCCGGGTCCATCTCCTCCACCTCGAAGGCGAGGATGCCCAGCTGCGGCTTGGGGGTCTTGTCGGGGATCCCTTCGCTGTCATCGATGTTGGGGTGAACATCGAACACCGACGAGCCCTTGATCAGGCTGCGCACTACCTGCTCGACCCGAGTCATCGCTTCGGCATGGGCGACGTTGCCCTCGATACGGCGCAGAATGTTGTTGAGAGTCGGCACGGTATCGGCGTAGAGGCGCCCATTGCGCTCACGCAGGTAGTTGGCCTCTCGCTCAATGGTTTCCAGCGCCGAGCGCACGGTAGCGGGCTTGATGGCCGGCGAGGCCATTTCATATACCGCCGAGGTGATGTCGATACCAAACTTCTCATCTTGCAGGCCTCCGCCGCGGCCGATCAGGCTGTGCAGGAAAACCGCACGCCAGGCCCACTCATGCACCGGGTAGCCATCGGGGTGAGGGTTGGCGGCATCCAGCTCGCCAGCCACAGTGCGGCTGGTGGCCTGGGTGCCTGAGGCCTTGCTGATGTCGGAATCCAGCACGGGGACGAGGTCGCTGTTCTCGGTCTTGCCCAGCAGCTCGTTGCGGATGGTGCTGTCCGAGAGGTCGATATGGCCGGTCTGGATCAAGGGGATGGCCAACCTGGCCTCCCAGATGCGGCGCACAGCACGCGCCAGGGTACGCAGCAGCCCACGGGTGCCCTGGAAGCTCTCCACCTGTGCCAGCTCCTCTGAGAGAAACTCGATCAGCGTGGGGTGGAATGGATAGTGCGCCACCAGACGATCGTGCAGCTGCGGGTCATTGGCACCGGCAGGAAGATCGGTACCAGCTTGGCGGTAGGTCTCGATAAATGCCGAGGCCACTTCACTGGCTGCCGCATGATCCACGGAGACAAACAAGCGCTTGGCCATGATGCGAGAGAGATCCCCCTCCTGCACCGGGGTGGTGGCCTCCGAGGTTCGGTTGACCACGTCCAGCACGCCGCGCTGCGCCTCGCGCACCACAGCCTCGGCCTCGGCCGAGCTCATGCTGTGGGTGGACTGCAGCTTGCGAATTAGCTTGTTGAAATCGCCGAAGGCATTGGTCGCCGAGGCCAGACTCAGCACCACCGAGACATTGGCCCTGCCCGCTGCATAGGTGGAGAGCGACATCAGGAAGGCCGCCGACTGCTCGGCGCCTACGCCAGGGAAGGCCGCCTCCATGCGTGAGAGGTACTGGGCGATCTCGTCGATGATGATCAGCGTCGGTCGGTCGCCGAACAGCGTATCGAAGAACTCATCCGACGCCGGCGCCGAGGCATCGTCCAGGCGCGACTGAATCGAGGCCTGCTGCTCCGAGGAGAGCGTCTGCTGAGCGATCATCCACCACAGGGTATTTGGCTTGGGCGCGGCGCCACCGGCGGTTTCACGCAGCGTATCCACGGTGTCACCAATGATGCCAACCACCTGCACCTGGCCCGGCGCCGGCAAGCGCTCGGGCGCGAGGATCCCAGCCATATGCTCGGCCAGAGGCTGCCCCTGCATGGCGGCATGGGCCAGGGCGATCAGGGTGTGAGTCTTGCCGCCCCCGAAGGCAGTATCGAGGCGCTGCATGGCTGGACGCGACAGGTCACCGTTGGTCAGCCGCGCCAGGGCGTTATCCAAGATGGTGCACAGCCCCTGGGTGGGGTGCGTGGCATCGCGGAAGAAGGCCACTGGATCGGAGTAGAGCGAAGTGGCTCCCTCTCGGGCCTCACCCTTGCGATAGTCACCCAGCACCCGGCTCAGGCTGGCGGTGAAGATCTCGGGGTTGAAGGTGCCCGCCAGAATCTCCGGGCGTGGCTGACAGGTGGAAAGAACATCGCGCATCGGTTGCTCCCTGCAGTGGCGCCAAGGCGGCCTCCACGAGGCCTAGAGCCCTGGCCAGCTCGTTTATGGCTCTTTGTGGCCATGTTACGCCAGCAGCGCCGGGATGGGTAAGGGGAGTGAGAGTCGGGGCTACACCAGCTTGAACGGCTCGATGTCGCGAAAGATGCCGGTCTTGGTCATGTCGCGGCGCAGGGTGAAAGCCTCCATGGCGGCTACTGGATTCACCTGGTCCAGCCTGTCGATGTGGATCCTGCTCCACTGCTCGCGAGTGACCTTGACGCTGAACAAGTACTGGTCGCGCTCGCCGCCGGTGGCCGGGTCGGTGATCTGGCGATAGCCTGAGACCCGCGCCTCCTGCACGGTGGGCAGGCGGGCGAACACCGCGCCCAGCACGCGAAAGGCGATGCCGTGGACGTGGTCCCGATAAAGCTCACGCTGCCGGGTATCGCTGAGCCGACGGGGCGTAAGCCTGATCTGCTTGGCGGGCATGGTCCAGTAGCGGTCGGGCATCTCGTCCTCACAGGGGAGGTCGATATCCACGGCAATGGTGCTGACGTCGCTGCCGAGGTCGAAGTCGATGGCGGTTTCACGGGGCCAGTCGATCTCCTCCAGGCGCTCCCGCAGCGTCTGCTCCATGGCGTCCGGGTCGTGCAGCACGCCTTCCCCTTCGCGAAGGTGGCGTGCGAACTCAGCCTCGTCGTGCGTCGCCTTGCGCCACTCCCAGTCGCGATAGGCCTGATCAAAGGCCGCCTGCCGGCGCCGGTTCTCCTGCTCGACGCGCCGCCTGGCGGGCGGCCATAGCCGATGCCACCAGGCGGGCTGACGCAGCGCTGGTGGCGCCGGCGGCGCTTCGGTGAAGTCTCGGGTGACGTAGCCGGTGATATCCGGGTGGGGCGTCTCCTCGTGGAGCCGCCCCAGGCGGTCCAGGTCGGCATTGAGGCGCTCGCAGTGCTGTGCCAGCTGTTCGCGCAGAGACTCCCCGGCATGCCGCCGCAGCACCCGGGCCTCGTCGTCGCTCATCGGCGTGCCGTCACCGTGGGCATAATGGATGCCGCCATCACCGTCGATATCCAACCGGATGGGCAGCGACTCACCCTGAGCCAGCAGCGCCTCCAGGCTCGCAGCGGAGCTGGAGCGGCCGGCGCCGCTGCTTCCACGCCCGGCCGAACGGCTTCGAGCGTTGAGCTTCTGGCGATAGGCCAGCCCGGTGCCGGGGATCCCCGCGTGGCCGTGCACGCCCCTCGGCCCCACGCTGAGGCTTGCGCCCCGCGGGCCCACCGAAAGCCCGAGGCCCCGCTTGCTTAGATTGAGACGGATACCCGGCGCGAGGGTGATGCGGCGCTGGAAGCGAAATCCCACGGCGACCTCCTTGTCGGTAGATGCAGACAGCGCTTCATTCTGCACAGGCGTAGCGACTTGTGGGAAGCGCACACTGCAAAAACAGCAGAATCAGTGAGTTAGACAGGAGGCTTTCTGCAGAAGATGCGGTTTCTTTCTGCAGCGCCGCTTCGAGAAGGCGGCGCCGCGACAAGGTGAGAAGCGACCGGAGCCGGCAGCAACCCTTTGCCCTTTCCCTTTGCTGTGCTCACCCTACTCAGCCTTTCGGGGCAAGCCCCTTCCCCTTGAGCCCCCTTCCCTTCCGGCTTTTTTGCCTTTCAGCCTTTGCCGCTCCGCTCCTGCTAAGGCTCTTGGCAACGAGCGAAGGCGGCAATGATCAGCAGCGAAATTCATACGCAAATTGCGTATACTTTTTGGTGTCGTTACGAGGACATGACCATGGACCGCAACATCTTTGACGAGCTCGTCGAGGGCTTCGAC